>Ga0209550_10000691_pt1 | contig 32289 bp, 22 predicted proteins | sample LauGreSuBDMM15SN_2_FD_187567 | JGI IMG/M metagenome (GOLD analysis project Ga0209550, IMG submission 187567) | Freshwater lake microbial communities from Lake Michigan, USA - Su13.BD.MM15.SN (SPAdes) (version 5) | ecosystem: Environmental > Aquatic > Freshwater > Lake | place: Lake Michigan... | reverse complement strand
TCCTCCCCCTCTCTCCGTCTCTCCTTCTCTCCCTCTCTCCGTCTCTCCTCCTCCCCCTCTGCCCCGCTCCGCGCGCGCTCCGCCAAAAAACCCCGCGCATCAATCACCGTCACCAGCGCACTCAGCCGCGCAAAGTCGCTCAGGCTCCGCCCAAAGCGATTCTTCCGCACAAACAAATCCGCCACCCCGCGCGGATCCGCCACGCCCGTCGTCTCCACGATCACGTGCGCGTATCGCCCATTCGCACACAGCTCCGCGACCGTCTCCGCCAATTCATCCTTCACCGAGCAGCACACGCAACCGTTGCTGAGCTGCACGACCCGCGTAGCCTCCCCTGAGCCTGTCGCACGAGCGACCGCCCCTTGCACCACCTGCCCGTCGACATTGATCGCCGCCACATCGTTGACGACTGCGGCCCATCTCCGCCCCTCCGCCTGCCCCAGCAAATGCCGCAGGAGCGTCGTCTTCCCTGCGCCGAGAAAGCCGCAGAGCACCGTCACCGGAGGAAGTTCACCCATCGTCGCCAAATTCATGGACCCATCCCAGCACACCCCGCGCCCCGATTCCACGCTCAACGCAACAGTGCCCCGTGGCACCTGCCTGCAGTGACTCTCCGTTGCGTTCAAGATGAGTCCAATGACGGTTTTTGCAGGAGCTCGCTTGCGAGCGATTCATACTTCAACCATCGCCCGCCAGCGGGCTCCTACCTCCAACCTGTTCAGCTCATCTTGAAAGCGAATTGGAATGAGGAGCCGCGGCCGAGCGACCTACGTGGGTCGTCCCTTCGCGCCGTCACGCCCACTGCTATTTGAAATAAAAAGCGCCAGCCCGAGGGCTGGCGCTGAAAGTTAACTCACCGACCCACTCACCGACCAACCCTTCGGTCAGAACTGGCCACGGACACCGAAGATCCAGTTGTCTCCGTATTCTTCCATACTCCGGAGGTGCTTTCCCTGCCCTTTCGCCGCGCCCGGAGCGGTCTCGTAGTACAGATCTTTTTCGTTGGTCGGATTCCGCGATTGCACAAACAGCGTCGCATACTTGTTGAGCTTCCAGCTCAATGAGAGATCCCACTTCGTCGAGGCACCCCAGTAGCGGTAATTGACGCCACCGTTGGGACGGTCATCGACCCAGATGAAAGCGAGGCTTCCGCTGAAGCGCTGATAATTGTAGCCAAATCGCCCGGTCCAGCGATGCGGCGCGAGGTTATTGCGGAGCACGTTGGCATAGGAGCGGGCATAAGTGCCGCCGACATTGATTCCACGGAGATATTGGCTCGGGAGAAAGCCGAGGGTCTGCTGATAGTTGAATTCGAGGTTTTTGAAACGATTCAGACCCGGCGTGTTGAACCGGGTGATGAAGTTGTAGTCCTCAAAATCCGGATCGGTATTGCCGAACTCGGCCGCGGTGAACGTCCGCGACTGAATGAAGTTCGTCGTCTCGACGCTATTGAGCTGCAGTGAAATCTGCCCGGGGGAGCGACCTTGGAAATAATACGACAGGCGCGTTTGGTAAACCTTGAGCCGCTCCGGCTCCAGCGCGGCATTCGCCGTCGACACGGTCGGCGGGTTCGCATTGTCGTTTTGAACCCAGGTGGCGGTGAGGTCGTTGACGCCAGGACGGAGGAGTCCTTTGTTGGCGCCGAACTGCCACTCGAGATTTTGAGTGATTTGATATTTGGCGACAATCGAGGGGAACCAGTCCGTGTACTGCGCGCTCCGCATGAGGAGGGGGTTCTTCTCAAACATCGTGCGCATGCCGGCCAAGGTCAGCGGGCGGCCGCTGTTCGTGGTCACAGGATTCAACGGCACACCCAAGGCCAGCATTTGCGAGCGGGTGAGCGGATCGAATTCCTTGAAAAGGTTCTGGGTCTGCTCGGCGCGCACGCCATAGCGCACCGTGATCTTCGGCGTGATTTTGGTATCGGCCTGCCAGTAACCGGCGTAGATGGTCTGCTTGAAGCGCCGGAGATTGACATACTCGGTGTTGTAAAAATTTTCCGGCGTAGCCGTGTTCACGAAGAGTTCCGGACGCGAATTGAAGAGCTTGGCCACTTCGCTGCGACTCACCCGCGGGGGCGTCTTTTCCTTACCGTCCAAGCCGAAGATGTGAAACGAGTTCGTCGTGCCGCCATCGAACGGGATGGGCGCAATAAACTGCGGGCCGACGTTGGCCCAGTTGCCGTAGGCCGTATTCTGCCAAGCCCCGATCGTCGTATTGTAGGTGGCCGTATTGCCACCGGGCCCGATGTAGGACCAGATGTTCAAATCGGAGTCGGTGCGGTTGTAGCGGTATTCCTCATCCCACTTGCCGCCGAATTTCATGATCGTGGGGAATTTTTCCATGAACGGGACGACCCAGCGGGCATTGAGCATGCCGGTATATTTTTCCGTGATCCAGGTGCGGTCGTCATTGTTCACGCGGGTGCCGCCCGAGCGGTTATTCGTATCGGTAAAATTGCGCTGGTCGTTCCAATCAAGCCCACCCGTTTGGCGGACGTCCCACTCCCAGGATTGGACGTTCGGGCGGGTCGCGATAAATCCGGCGGCCACGTTCCCGCCCTCGCTGTTAGTGAACCCGCGCTCGAGCGACTCGTAATTGTTCTGCGAGGCGGAGTAGGCGAACGAGCCATCAACGATCCAGCGGTCCTTCTTGTATTCGAAGCGCGGCGCGTATTGGCGGGTGTAGGTGAGCTTCGCAGAGGAGCCGCCACCATTTCCGAGATTCGCCACGCCGTTATTGAACACCGTCCGACCATCGGATTGGACGGCAACGGGCTGTTGCAAATCGCGCGGGGCGATGATGGTCAGCAGGCCGTCCCCGCGGATACTGGAGCGCCCGTTAAGTACGTTCGCGTTACTGTTCGCCGCCGTAAAACCGAAACTGCGATTCCAGAAATGGCCCTCGAAATAGCTGTAAGATAGGTTCAGCGAGAGCGTGAGATTCGGCGTGGCCTTCCAATCGGCCGTGAGCAGAAGCGCGTCCTTGATGATAAATTTTGGACCATCGCCAAAACTGATCGACCGAGCGACCATGGGCCGGGAATCGTTGGCCTGGGGCGAGCGGTTGTAGTCAATCGTCTGAGAGAGCTGCTCGGTATAGGACGCTCCGTGGCCTGCGCTCAGCAGGACTCCAAAGCGTTGGTTGAAGAAAGACTCGGCATAGCTGAAATTCCAATTCGGCAGCCATTTTTCGAATTTGTAATTGTCCTGACCGTCCTGAATGCCCGGCTGCTTGCGCAGCGAGAATTCCTCACCGTTGAAATTCGCCGAGTAGTTGTAGGTGACGACACGGCCCTTTCGGTCAAACGCGCGCTTGGTTTTCATGTTGATCGAGCCGGCGGGCTGATCGGCGTCGTTCTCGGGACTGGAGGTGCGATTAATTTCCACCGACTCCACGCTGGTGATCGAAAAACCTTCGAAGCTAGTGGCGCGCGACGCCGCACCGCCACCGCGATTCGCATCGGCGCTCGCGGTGCGCATGCCATCCATCGCGACGCCGGTGTATTGCACGTCCATGCCGCCGAGACGCGGGCCGCGGGGCTCGGACTCCACGTATTCAAGATCGACCCCGGGGAGGTATTTCAAAAATTCGCCGACATTGCCGTCCATCACCTCGCCAAAAACATCGGAGGAAACGGAAGTAATAATGTTCATGTCCTTGCGCTGCGCGGCGATGGCCTTGGAATTGCCCTCGCGAGCGTTTGACACGGTGAAGGCCTCCATGACCTGGATGCCATCCTTGCCCGTCGTCACCTTTCCCGTGGCCGTACTCGTCAGATTGATCTCGCGCACGGCGGTCTGCCCCGCCGTGACCGTGAACGACTCTTTGATCGGAGAATAGCCGGTGTAATTCACCACCAGATTGGCGGGGCCCGCCGGGACGCCGACCAATTGGAACGATCCGTCCTGCTCGGAGAACGTCGCCTTGTTCGTGCCCTCGAGGCGCACCTCGGCGTTGTTGACGTATTCCTTGGTGGCCGGGTTAAACACCCGACCTTGAATGGTGCCGGTGCCGGGTTGAGCGTTGAGCACCCCGGCGGGGAGGAGCCAGCCCAGGAGGAAGGTTAACAGCAAAGCGTAGCGCCGACGGAAGCAGGCAGGTGTGGTCATAGTAGGGTTTATTTTGGTGGGCGGACAGTATCTCCGCCGACGGTCGTGCATCGGAGGAGATCCGACGGGGTGTCGAAGATCGCCGCCGATCGGAACGGCTAGGTTTAAATCAGCAATCAGTATTATCGAATGCCGCCCGTTCGACATCCGACCGCCCAAGCTTCTTCGCGGTGATCGCCGCCCGCTTTACCCACACCCGCTCAAAACGTCCCCTTCACGCCGAAATTCCAGTTGGCTCCATATTCCTGATACTGGCGAAGAATCCGCTGGCGGCGCTCGGCGACGCCCGGCGGCGTGTCGAACCAGCGGAGCGGCTCTCCGGTAATATTGCGGCCTTGCACGTAGAGCGTTGCACGGCGCGTGAGTTTCCAGTTAAGCGAAGTATCGAACTGCAAGACGGCTTCGCGGAAGCGTCCGTAAACCCCGTCGGCCCGCTCGTCCGTGAAGACGCCACCGAGCGAGCCATTGAACTTCTTGTAGGCGTAGCCGAGGCGACCGGAGAGGCGGTGGGGTGCCATGCCGTTGCGGCGCTGGCTGGCGTAGGTGCGCGAATAAGAGAGGTTCACACTCGTGCCGCGGAAGAGCTCAGGCAGAAAGCCGAAGGTCTGGTTGTAGGAGAGCTCGAGGTTGCGGAAGCGGCGGGTCTCAGCACTGTTTCGCGTCGTGCGAAACGTGTAGGTTTGGAGATCGGGATCTTCCTCGCCGAATTCGGAGGCCGAATAGTCGAAGGTCTCGCGCAAGTTGCGGATGTCGTTCTGCGAAACCTGCAAGGTGAGCTGGCCGGGGGCGCGGTTGCCAAAGTAATAGGCGAGCCGGGCCTGATAGTTCTTCGAGTGTTCGGGCTCGAGATCGGCGTTGGGGGCGTCCACGCGCTGCACGTCCTCCAGAATGTTGTAGATCCCCGTCAGCGAATCGACCGGCGGACGGGAAATGGCTTTGTTGAATCCGCCCTGAAACTCGAAATTCGAGGTGAACCGATACTTGAGCAGCGCTGACGGAAACAGATTCGCGTAGTCGCTGGTGCGGACGGCGCGGGGCTGGCTGAAGTATTGATATTCGAGGCCGGGAATCGTCGTCGCGCGACCGGCGGCCGTGATGGGAAACCCGGCGGCGAGAACCTCCCGGCGCAGGCGCGGGTCGTATTGCACGAAGCGGTTTTCCGTCTGCTCCATGCGCAAGCCGCCGCGGATGGTCAGGCGGGAGACCGGGCTCACATCGAGTTGCGTGTAGCCGGCGGTGACGGTCTGACGGAAATTCCGGCGGTTACCAATAAACGCGGTGTAATAGTTGTCGACCGTGGCGACGCGCACGAAGTCCTGCGGTTGCGATTGGAAGAGTTCGCCGATGCGCTTCCGATCGGCGCGCGGGAGATTGCCGGTGACGCCGTTGATATTCGTGAACGTGAGCGCGTTCGTGGTGCCGGTCTCAAACGGATGCACGGCGACGTAGCCGAGATTGGCCCAGTTGCCGTTGGTCGTGACAGTGGGGATACCGGTCGCGGGATTGATACCGGTGAACGTGTCGCCGCCCACCCCGATATAGCGCCACACTTCCCAAGGCGCGTAGTTGTTGTTCTTGCGGTTTTCCTCGGTCCACTTGCCGCCAAACTTGAGCACGGAGGGGAAACGACGGAGGAGCTGAAAGTTCCACTTGGCATTGGCGGAGGCGAGGTAGATCTCGGTGATCCAACGGCTATCGGCGCTCGCCACCCGGGTGCCGCCGGTCCAATTCGCCAGGTCAAAGGGATCCGGTCCCGAGGTCTGGCGGATGGTCCACTCGTGCGAATCGGCGCGCGGTCGTGTGGCGGTCCAATCGACAGGGATCGAGAGTGTCTCTGCCTGGGAAAACCCGCGTTCGAGGGAGACGTAGCTATTAACCGCACGGGAGTAGTTGAAGCCGCCGTCGATGAGCACGGAGTCGAGCTTGTATTCGAACTTGGGCGAGACGGTGCGCGTGTAGTTCTCCAGCGCGGCGGTGCCGCCACCATTGTTGATCACCGGGACCGTATTTTGCGCGGTGCGCCGGGTGGAAATGCTGAGCAAGCCGTCGCCGCCGATCGTGGAGCGGCCGTTGTTGACGTTGGCGTTGGAGTTGGCGGCGACGAAGGTGAAATTACGGTTCCAGAATTCTCCCTCGACATAAGTGTAGACCGCGCTGAGCGAGAACACGAGCCGGCGCGTCGCTTTGAAATCGGCGGAGAGTGAAAACGCGTCCTTCGCGATCATTTTCGGGCCGTCCTTAAAATCAAGCTGCCGGATGACGAGCGGGCGATTATCCGTCACGTTAGCGGTGTTCACGGTCGTGCGGTTGTAGTCCTGCGTGAACGAATACTGCTCGGTGTAGGAATTGGCGCGACTGGCCGTGAGCATGAGCCCGAGACGCTGGTTCAGAAACGACTCCGAATATTCGAGCTGCGCATTCGGCCGCCATTTGTAGCGCTCACGCTCGGCGGGGCCGAGGGTCTTGCGGAGGGTGAATTCCTCGGCATTGAAATTCAGGCTGAAATTGTAGCCGACAGTGCGGCCCTTGCGATCAAAGGCGCGTCGCGTGCGCATATTGATCGTGCCGGACGGCGAGTCGGCGTCGGACTCCGCGCTCGTCGTGCGGCTGATCTCGATCGATTCGATGCCGGTGATGAGAATGCTCTCAAAGCTGGTGGCCCGGGAAGCTTCCCCGCCGCCGCGATTGGAATCGGCGCTGGCGGTGCGCATGCCATCCACGGTGACGCCGACATACTGACCGTCCATGCCCCCGAGCCGCGGGCCGCGTGCTTCGGACTCGACGTGGTCGATGTCGACGCCGGGAAGGTATTTCAAAAACTCACCCATGTTGCCGTCGGTAATATCGCCAAAGACATCGGAGGAAACCGAGGTGGTGATGTCCATGTTGCGCCGCTGCGCCTGCACGGCCTTGGCATTGCCTTCGCGCTCGGAGGAAACGGTAAAGGCCTGCAACTGCACGGCGCCATCTTTCTTGGTCGCGGCCGCGGCCGCTGCACTCGTGAGATTGATCTCCCGCGCCGCGATCTGGCCCGGCGTCACCGTGAAGGATTCGTTCACCGAATTGTAGCCGGTATAGTTGACGACCACCGTCGCCGCACCCGGCGCGACTTGGGCAAACTGAAACGAGCCGTCACTTTCCGTGTAAGTGATTTGGTTCGTGCCCTCGAGCCGCACCTCGGCATTGCGCACGTATTCTTTCGCGACGGGGTTGAAAACGCGGCCCTGCACTGTGCCGGTGCCGGCCGTTTGCGCGGCCAACGACGCGACGGCCGCGAGCCAACAACCCGCTAAAGCGATGAGTTTCTGCCAATGCGGCAGCGGAGAAGGGGCGGGAACGTTCATGGAGTTGGGTCGGGAGCTAAACGTAGCCGGAGTGGCACACGAAACCACGGGTTGCAGCCAGTGATTCGGCTCCGAAAGGGAAGTAAATCGCATCCCTTCGCAAGCGCTTTGGCGATGGCCCAGCGACAACGCGCACGCTGATCGCCACTGCGCCCGTCAGCCCGCCTTTCGCCTCCGGGCGCTCCCTTGTCCCACCACCCGCAATCACCACTGCCAGCCGAATCCAAAACACCCGAATCCAAAACGCGGCTTTGCGCTTCGTGAACTTTCCCCCACTATCCTCCTTTCCATGTCCGCCGATCTCACCGAGCTCTACCAGCAGGTCATCCTCGACCACAACCGCCGCCCGCGGAACCGCGGCAAGTTGCCCACGGCCAACCGCGTCGCCCACGGCGATAACCCTTCGTGCGGCGACCAATGCAGCGTGTACCTTCGCATGGACGGCGCTCGCATCGCCGAAATCTCCTTCGACGGCTCCGGCTGCGCCATCTCCCAAGCTAGCGCCTCCCTCATGACGACCCAGGCCAAGGGCAAAACGGGCCCCGAAGTCCAAGCCCTCTACAAACATTTTCACAACATCGTCACCACCGGCAACGCCCCCGAGGAAATCAGCGACCTCGCCGCCTTCGCCGGCGTCCATTCTTTTCCGGCCCGCATCAAGTGCGCGACCCTCGGCTGGCACGCCGCCCTCGAGGCGATGAAGTCCGATCCGCTGCCCACCACGACTGAGAGCCACCTCGATTAGCCCATCTTTCTCGTCCGCGTAATCTTTCTCGTTCTCTCAAAAAGACGGGAGGACGGTTACGAGTACGAAGAACGAGCACGATTCTTCACATGCCCTCCTGGAAAAACGTCCGCGCCGACTTCCCGATTTTGCACCAGCAAGTCCACGGCAAGTCCCTCGTCTATCTCGACAACGGCGCCACCGCACAGAAGCCGCGCGCCGTGATCGACGCGCTCGTCCACTACTACGAGCACGACAATAGTAACGTCCACCGCGGCCTCCACGCGCTCTCCATGCGCGCCACCGATGGCTACGAAGGTGCCCGTGCGCGCATCGCGAAATTCATCAACGCCGCCGATCCCGCCGAAATCATTTTCACCCGCGGCACCACCGAGAGCATCAACCTCGTCGCCCGCAGCTGGGGCCAAGCCCACCTGAAGCCGGGCGACGTCGTCCTCACGACCGAGATCGAGCACCACTCAAATCTCGTCCCGTGGCAACAGGCCGCGCGCGCCAGCGGTGCGACGCTCAAATACGTTCCGGTGCTCGGTGCCGACGGCGAGGGCGGCCTCGATCTCGTCGCACTCGACCATCTCCTCACCCCGCAGGTGAAGCTCTTCGCCTTCACGCATATTTCAAACACTCTCGGGACGATTATTCCCGTCGCCGAATTCTGTCGCCGCGCCCGCGCCGTCGGTGCCGTCACCGTGCTCGACGCCGCACAATCCATCGGCCACACCCCCCTCGATGTGCAGGCACTCGGAGCCGATTTCGTCGCCTTCTCGGGTCACAAAATGTGCGGCCCCACCGGTATTGGCGTGCTCTACGGCCGTCGCGCCCTGCTCGACAAACTCGCCCCCGACGAGACGGGCGGCGGCATGGTCGTCAACGTCACCTACGAAGGCGCCACGTGGAAGCCCACCCCCGAGCGCTTCGAGGCCGGCACGCCCAACGTCGCCGATGCCATCGCCCTCGGCGTCGCCTGCGACTACCTCGACGCGCTCGGTCGCGAGCACATTGCTGCGCACGACGCCGTGCTCGCGCGCGTCGCGATGGAAAAACTCTCCACGCTCCCCGGCATCCGCATCATTGGCCCGCGCGTGGGAGCCGAGCGCAGCGGCCTCGTGAGCTTCGCCTTCGCCGACGTGCACGCGCACGATATCGTGACCTTCGCCGACGAAGACGGCGTCGCCCTCCGCGGCGGCCACCACTGCAACCAGCCCCTCATGCGCAAGCTCGGCCTCACGAGCACGACCCGCGCGAGTTTCTACCTCTACAACACCGAGGAAGAGATCGACCGCCTCGTCGCCGCCCTCCGCCGCACGTTAACGTTTTTCGTCGGGAGCTGATTGTTTTTTCGCCCGCATGGCCGCGATGGCGCGCAGCTCTTTCACCGCGAGCAGGTCTTTTTCGCGCCCGACAGCCTCCTTCGCGACGATCAGGTCTTCTAGCGAGATCAGCAAAATCATCCGCCCATAAAGCGGAATTTTGATCGCGCGCTCTTTGAGCCGTGCGAAATCACCCACTCCCAATACCGAGGTAAGCACGTCAATGATCCCGTGGTCGGTCTCGAGATAGAGATTATTGAGGGCGACGCCTGCCCGAGGGTTATCGAGAAAGGACAGTCGCCGGTCAGTTTGACGGTGCACCGGATGGAGGTCGGCAAATGCCGATTTGATTTTTTCGACGCTGTCTGCCGAAAGCACCGCGCACACGTCGACATCGTCCGTGATCAAGGACGAACCGTGCAGCGTTCCGGCAAAACCGCCGATGACCACAAACTCGATACCCGCATCAGCGAGCCGGTTCAGCAACACGTGTAGACTGTGCATAGTAGTCTCGTCCGGCTTTTCTCAGCTCCAAAGCAAATGCCAACGCCCCCTCGTGTCTCGCAGCTCTGTCATCGTAGGTGAGTCGCAAGTTCGAATCCACCAAACTCAAATCGAACCCGGCGCGCTCGGCTTCTTCGATAACTTTGTCGTCGGAATTCATTTCTCAAAATCTGTTCACGACGGCCCCACGCGCAACGAACATTTTTCCGCGAATCATCCACGCCGCTCTCGATCCCCCCGATCACGGCTTCATCAGATACGCAAAGAAATCCCACAGCGCTGCGTCGTCGAGTCCCGCCAGCAACCCTTCCCGCATCAGGGAAACGGGTAGCGCCGTAAGGCTCGCGATCTTTTCCGTGCGCGCCGCATGCGTCTGGCCCGCGAGGTCGCGGAGCGTGGCCCCATTCGCGTCTTGTTTCACGAGCAGCCCCAGCAGCGATTCACCGCTCGTCAACGTGAGCGTGTAGGCGCCGAAGCCTTCGCGAATCTCCAGACTCGGGTCGAGAATTCCCGTGAGCCAGAAATCCGGATTGCCGCGCTCGTAGCCCGTGAGTTCCGGCCCGATGCTGCCACCCTCGCCCCACAGCTGGTGACACGAGGCACAACGCTGCGCGAACAGCGCCTTCCCCTTGACTCCATCGCCACGCCCGACCCCACCACCCAACACGGCCTTGATGCGCACCGCCTCCGCCACTTTCTCCGCGCTACTCAACCGCCGACGCAGATTCGCCCAGTGTTTCCGCACCGCCGCCGCGACCACCGGATCGGGATAAGCCTCCAGTTACTGCACGACGTCGTCCGAAAATTCCCGGGGCCGGATGCGCCCCGTCGCGATTTCCGCCAACAACAAATTCACCCATTCGCGCCGGCTCGCCAACAGCCGCAACGCCGCGTCGCGCTAGCCCGGCCCTCCGGCCAACCGCGCTTCATATCTCCGACTACTCAACCTACCACGGGGTCTGCTCATTAATTTCGGGGCCTCTACTTTTAAGGAGGGCTGTAAACGCATCGTGAGAAATCACAAAGACTTCGCGTCTTCGCACCTTCGCGTGAACCAAAATCCAAAAGATCTCAACTTATGAGCGAAGAGCTCACCCCCTTTGAAGCCATCCGCCGCACTCACTCGGCAGGCAACGAATCCTAGTCCAGCCGCGACTTCGCCCGCGTGCTCGGCTAGGTGCACTACCGCCATTTTCGGGCAGTCATCGAGAAGGCCAAAACCGCCTGCATCCGCAGCGGTCAGCAGATGGAAGATCATTTCGTCGGATCCGACCAAATGATCGAAATCGGCAAAGGCGGGCAACGCTCCGTGCAGACGGTGATGATGTCGCGCTACGCCTGCTACCTCGTCATCCAGAACGCCGACCCCGCCAAGAAAATCGTCGCTCAAGGTCAGACCTCCTTCGCCATCCAGACGCGGCGGCACGAGTTGAGCGACGAGGACGTGGAAGAACAACGCCGCCTCGCCATCCGCTCGGAGGTGCGCAGGACACTCACTTCCGCAAGGGACTGAAGCAGAGCGAGCAAATCCTCGACCACATGGGCAGCACCGAACTCGCCGCCAACCTGTTCCGCGCCACCCAGGCCGAGGACAAACTTCGCCGGGAAAAAATTACCCCCAAAGACCAGACCAACCGCGCGCACCGCGAGGTCGGAGCCGCCACCGCGCGCCGCTTCCGGCTCGCCTCGCGCCCGCGTTACCACACGCTCCGCGACCTATGAAATTACATTCCTTCCGCTCCCCCGCCCTCGCCGCGCTCCTCGCGTTTGCCGCGGGCTCCGTCGCCCGCGCCGACGAAGGCATGTGGCTCTATTCCGCCCCGCCGCGCGACCAGATCAAAAAGAAATACGGCTTCGATCTCACCGACGCATGGCTCGATCATCTCCGCCTTTCGTCCGTCCGTTTTAACAGCGGCGGCTCCGGCTCCTTCGTCAGCGGTGATGGTCTCGTCATCACCAATCACCATGTCGGCGCCGACGATATCCAGAAACTTTCCGACGAGAAAAACAATTATCTCCGCGACGGATTCTACGCGAAAACCCCGGCCGACGAAAAAAAGTGCGTCGATCTCGAGCTCAACGTTCTCCAGGCCATCGAGGACGTCACCCTGCGCGTAAATTCCGCGATCCCCGTCGGTGCCACCGGCGAGGCCGCCGTGCTCGCCCGCCGCAAGATCACCGCCGAAATCGAGAAAGAATCTCTCGCCAAGACCGGTCTCCGCAGCGACGTCGTCACTCTCTACCAAGGCGGCGCCTATCACCTCTACCGCTTCAAGAAATACACGGACATCCGCCTCGTCTTCGCCCCGGAGCAGGGCGTCGCGTTCTTCGGCGGCGATCCCGATAATTTCGAATTCCCCCGCTACAACCTCGATGTGTGCTTCTTCCGCGTCTACGAAAACGGCCAGCCCGTTAAGTCCGCTCACTTCCTCAAGTGGTCCGCGAAAGGTGCCCAAGACGGCGAACTCTCCTTCGTTTCGGGCCACCCCGGAACCACCCGCCGCCTCCTCACGGTACCGGAACTTGAATACATCCGCGACAACCAGTTTCCCTACCAGCTCGCGCTCCTGAAGCGCCGCGAAGTCCTCCTCTCGAACTGGGGCCACCGCGACGCCGAGAACGCCCGCCGCGCCAAAGATGAACTCTTCGGTATCCAAAACACCCGCAAGGCCCGGGACGGCGCCATCGCCGCACTGCATGATCCGGAATTCTTCGGTGCCAAAATCGCCGCCGAGGCCGCGTTCAAGAAACACCTCGCCGATCGCGCCGACGGCACAGACGCCCTCGCCGCGTTTGCCCGCATCGCGGATGCGCAAAAGGCCATCGCCAAGATCGCCACGCGCCAGCGCCTCCTCGAAGGCCTCGTCGCCTTCAATGCCGATTCCTTCGGTCTGGCCCGTCACCTCCTCCGCGCCGGTGACGAACGCCCCAAGCCCAACGGCGAACGCCTCAAGGAATACTCCGATGCCCGCCGCGAGTCCTTCGAGCAGCAGCTGTTCTCCGACAAGCCCATCTACCCGGACCTCGAAATCGTCACCTTGGCCGACTCCCTCACCTATCTCGTCGAGCAACTCGGCGCAGGCGACGCGGTCGTGAAGGCAGTCCTCTCCGGAAAATCCCCTCGCGCCCGCGCTGCCGAGTTGATCACCACCACGAAGGTCCGCGATGTCGCCTTCCGCAAAAAACTCTACGAGGGCGGGACCGCCACCGTCGCCGCCGCGAAGGATCCGCTCATCGAGGTCGCCCGTGCCGTTGACACCGAAGCTCGCGCGCTCCGCAAGACCCTCGAGTCCGCCGACGAGACCAAACAGCAAGCCCAGGCCATCATCGGCAAAGCCCGCTTCGCCCTCCAAGGCGCGGGCAATTACCCAGACGCCACCTTCACGCTCCGCCTCAGCTACGGCCCCGTCTCGGGCTACGAGGAAAACGGCCTGAAAATCCCTGCTCACACCACCTACGCCGGCCTCTACGAACGCAGCGCCAAGCAGGGCAACAAGGGCGACTTCGAACTCCCCGCGCGTTGGTTGCAGAAAAAGTCCGCCCTCAACCTCGCCACGCCCTTCAACTTCGTGAGCACCGCCGACATTATCGGCGGCAACTCCGGCAGCCCCAGCGTCAACCGCGCCGGCGAGTTCATCGGCATCATCTTCGACGGCAACCTCGCCTCCCTTTCCGGCGACTTCGGCTACGAAGACAAACAAGCCCGCGCCCTCAGCGTCGACAGCGCTGGCATTCTGGAGGCACTGCGCAAAGTCTACGAAGTCCCCGCCCTCGTGAACGAGCTCGTCAACGGCAAGCGCTGATCAGGTTAGTCTGGTAACATTTCATGGCCGACCTTCGGGTCGGCCCTTTTTTCGTAAGCAAAGCTCGGCGCTGCCTGCGCCTAGCTAGCGCGCGGTGCTGGCGCCCAAGACGGCGAAGGTGGCCGCGGTGCCAAGGTCGACGATGGTCTGGGCGTGGGCGGCCAGCGGCGTGCCGGGGAAGGCGATACAGGCGAGGAGTGGAATCGTTTTCATTTTCAGGAGGCTCAGACCGACGCGAAGATCCGCGCCTGCCGCACCGAACGAAACACGTGCCGGTATTCCGCCGGCGCCAACCCAGCATTGATCATGACCGCGAGCGGCGTCCCGGTCGGCAAAACGTGGCGCGCCACGAAGGCGGCGAAAGGTCCGTCGGTCACAAAATCATTACCAAAGGCAGCGACCACAAAAACCCGCTGCAGCGGCGACTCGGCTTGGCTCGCTCGCACGATCTCGTGCAGTCGCGCCAACTTGCCCTCGCCGAACGGCACGGGATACCGGACTTCGCGCGTGAGCCGCCCGTCGGTCGCGCGCACCCGGATGCCGTGAATCCGCTCGGGCGCGATCCCGAGACTAGCCGCTGCACCCCGCACAAAAACCTCCGGGCTCGCCGAGATCACGTGTTGCTCCACCCCGTCCGCCGCCAGTCCATCGAACCAGAGCCGAGACGCGGCGAAATAGTGCCGACTCAGCGTCACCGAAAAGTGCTGACGCGCCAATTCCTGCAACGCCGCCTCCTCGGCACCCGCCCACACTTGGGCAATCCACGGATAAGCGAGCCACGGCCCAACCCGCCGCTTGAGCTCGGCGTAATCATCCTTCCACGCCGCATAACCGCCCTCGACCGGATAATCCGCCGATAGTCCCCGCGCGATCGCAAGGCGCGCGAGTCCCGGGTAGACCTCGCGCCCGCGCTCGGCATAACCCTCGGTGCAGTCGCCCCGCAGGAGCGTGCCGTCGAAATCCCAAAACGCTAGAAAGCGCGCGGCGGGAAACTGCGCGCGCAACAACGCACAGGTCTCGCGCACGTCTGCGAGCAACTCTGCCGCATGGGGCTCAACGACGACCGATGGCATGCCCCCCCTCAAGCGCGGCGATAAGGCACCAAGCGGTTCTCCACCGAACCATCATCGTAGAAATCCACGAGCGCATAGGCCGGCGGAAATTCCTGGTAGTCGCCCTTCCACCAGCCACCGCTGACGGCCCCGTTGCAGAGGTAACGCACGCCTAGGTAGGTGATGTCGTCGGCCAGATGCACATGACCACTCAGGCACACCTTCACATTGGCGTGCTTGCGGAACAGGTCCTTGATGCGGCGCGCGTCGATATGGGTCCAAGCACCCGGAATCACCCAACTCCCGGTCGCCTCCAGATCTGTATCAAAAAAGACACAGGCGCTGAGGATGGGGATGTGCGAGAGCACACACACGGGCATGGCGGCCGGCGTGGCCGCGAGGTCTTTCGCCAGCCAAGCAAACTGCGCATCGTCGAGGCGCGCCGTGTAGCCGTGCTTGTTGCCGTAATCGCGCTGCACCGAATCGAGCACAATAAAGTGCCAGCCCGCCTGATCGTAGGAGTAGTAAGGGCCCTTCATCGCGAGCCGCTCCAGCGCGAAGGTCTTACCGAAAAGCGCCTCCCCTTCGAGCGCCGCATCCCGTATCGCCCAACCCCATACATCGTGGTTACCCAGACAAAGTTTCGCCGGGATTTTCACTTCGGCCGATACGACTTTCCCCCACACGTCCCACTGGGCCGTCACTTTTTCCTTCTCCAGCTTGAGCGCATCCATAATCAGATCGCCTCCGAAAAACAGCACATCCGGCTTGTCAGTCTGCGCTTGGGCGTGGCGAATGCACTCGGCCATGCCGGCGGCCGAATTCTGGAATCCCTCCATTTCGGGCATGACGTGTAGATCCGTCAGATGGGCGGCGCGGAGCACCCGCCGGCGACCCGACGACGGACCGGAGGCTGCGGCGAGGAGGCCCGACGAGGAACCGACGGCGGAGCCAAGGGCGAGCGCGGCGGAGCGATTGAAGAAGGAGCGACGGTTCATGATAGAGGAGGGAAACTAAAAGACAAAACGCGGCGCGGCTAGGCCGCGCCGCGCATCAGGTTTTCTATTACAAATTGGCGGAATCAAAAACCGAGGCTCACCGAGAAGCTCACCGTACGCGGCGCGCCGATGTTATAGAGCATCGTGGTGCCGGCGGCGTCGCTCTTGACGTAGCCCTGGTCGTTCGTCGACACCGCTCCCAGGTAGCTCTTATCGGCGACGTTGGCCACATTCAGATCGAAGCCGATGCTCCGAATGAAATCACGGCCCGGCAACGTGCGAGTGTAGCCGAGGTTGAAGTCGAACACCGAGTAGGCCTTCGCGTAATTGTCGTTGCTATAGGTACCGTAGAGCTTGCCCGTGCTCTTGCCCACGAGACCGGCACTAAAACCATCCCGGTTGTAGAGCAACCCGTAGGACGCGATCAGATCAGGGGTATCGACGACTCGCTTACCCTTGAGGATCGTGCCATCAGGCGTGTTTTCAGTGTAGGTCGCGCGATTGGAGCTGAAGGTGCCGAGCAGGCTGAAACCACCGCCCAAGCGATAATTTGCGGCGAGCTCGGTGCCGTAGGACTCCAGACCGCCGACGTTCACGAGCACACTGCCGGCACCCGTGTTGGTGTAATCCTTGGCGGCGGTACCACTGAGATTCACGATCTTGTTGGTGTAGGTGATGTGGTAAACCGTCGCGGAGAGACCGACGTTGCGACCGGCATAGCGGTAGCCCACATCGAAGTTGTCGGCGTATTCCGGCTTCACGCGCGAGTAGTCGGTGCCGGTGGCCGTCACGTTGTCGGTGAACAGCGTGTCTTTCAGAGCGGAGAAGTTCTGCGTGTAGCTCGCGAAGAGCTCGCTCGCAGCATCGAGCTTGTAGATCGCGCCGACGCTCGGCAGCGCCTTGGAATTGCTCTGGATCGTCTTCGAATAAGTCGTGCCGTCGGATTGGAGGAGCGACTGGGTACCCTTAAACTCGATACTAAAATACTTCACGCCCGCGTTGATCGTGAACTTGTCTATCGTGAATTTGTCCTCGGCGTAGAACATGTGGGTCGTGGTGCGGTAGTTCCAGTGAAACGACTTCAGGTAGGCGCCGTCGTTAAAGGCCGAGCTCAGGGTGGGATCAATCACCGCGTGCCATGAACGGTAGCGCTCGCGCTCTTGGAGCTCATTCCACATGCCGAAATGCAGCTCGTGACCGCCGCCCGCCTTGAGCGTCAGCCCGAGGTTGTCGCCATAGCGGTTGTTCAGGTAGCGGCTGAAACGCGCCGAAGAGAGCGGCTTGGCCGCAGTCTGCTGGGCGGAAGTCAGCCACGTGTAGGTGGCAATGTTGAACGGATCCGCCGCCGCCGCACCCGTCGTGGGATTGGCCGGAGCGATGTCATTGCCACTGCCGTCCGCGAAGAACACGAGGGCCGAGGCGGCGCGGCTCGCCGGGACGTAGTTGCTCTCCCGAGAAGGATTCCCCGCGAGATCGAAGCGGCGGACTTGGTAGGGAGGGAGGAACTGGCCCTTGCCCTGTTGGTGCGCCCAATACGGTTGGAACGAGACGTTCAGCGCGTCGCTCACCGGGGCCTCAAACTTCAGGTAGCCGAGCGTGTTCGTGCGGATCGTCGTCCAGGTCGGCGCGTAGTTCTGGTCGGGATTCGGTTTCCCGGTAAAACGGAACGTGAGCCGATCGTTGTGCGGATCCTGCGCGAACTGCTGGAGCGACACGCCTTGGAAATTGATCTCCGGATTCACGTTATCGATGCCCGCGTAGGCGGTGAGCTTGAGGTTACCCATCTGGGTCACACTCTTCGCGTCCGCATGGAGGCGCTTCGAGAGCGCCTTGTCGCCGCCGACGTAGTCGCGCACCCAGTTGTCATACTGCTGCGTGGAGAAGCTCAGGAATGCGCTGCTCGTATTGCCGCCGAACTTACCCGTATCCAGCCGGACAAATGCTCGCTGCGTGTCGAACGATCCGCCCGTGAGCTTCGTGAGCACCGTGAAAGACTCCCGCGGCACATCCGTAAAATAAGCGAGGGTGCCGCCCAGCGCCTGCGTGGAGGCCGAGCTGATCTCGGCCGCGCCTTGCGAGACGACGACACTGGCCAGGTTCTCGATGTCGATGTAGCGGTTCGGCTTCGCACCGCCGCCATACGCCGTGTAACCTGTCGTGACGCCGTCAACCGTGAACCCGAGCTGGCCCTCAGTAAAACCGCGGATGTTGATGCGCGTCGACCAGTCGTCGCCACCGATCGCATCGCCTTGCGAAAGGCTCACGCCGGGCAAAAATTTAATCACGTTGATCACGCTCGCGGCCGCTGGCTGGAGGGTGATCTGTTGTTTGTCGGCAAGGTTGTTGGCCGTGGCCGCCGCCACCGACTGGACGACGAAGGCGTCCATTTTGGTCGCAGCGTCGGCCGCCGCGGGGGCTGCGGACTGCGCTCGGAGCAAGGGATTCATCGGGAGCGCAACGAGAGCGGCGCACACGTGGAGGAATGTTTTGGTAGACTTCATGGATGGGCGAAGAAGGTGTTCAATCTGATCTCTGTGCTGTCGGTCGCGGGTTGAGTTCCGCAGCGACTTTTCCACACAGGCGGTCTTCCCGTGTGCGGGTCAAACCGCGTCCGCCACCGTCGCGGAACTATCACCGGTCCGCCTTATTCGCGTCACTTACGTGACAAATCAGTCGCGGCGGAAACAACGCCGTGACGCCCCGCGCGACACGTCCTCGGTTATGAAAAGTGTTTCCCCTCTGAATCCGCCTTGAAAGCCGCCATCGGCGCGCTCGCCGCGGAATTTCCCGCCAAAGCTGCAGCCACGACCTCGTCGGACACTACGTCGATACGCGCATCAGCAAGGGCGTCGTCTTTTATCCTATCGGGACTTCGACCGAGCGCGGCAAAAGCGGAGCACCACCTCAACGGGGTTCTCGCGCGCCGGAGTCATTTCAACGCGGCCATTTTTTTGGGAGCCTCATTGAGGCCTCCGCCGCATCACCTGGTTAAAGACCGCGGATGCCGACACCGTCTTCGTCTCAACTGCCACCGACGGCGCAACCGTGGATCGACCCCGCAAGCCCCGACACCAGTGCCCTGCTGGCTCCGCGCATGCTCGCGCGGCGCAAACACCAGGTGACCCACGATTGCAGGCCGCTCAACGAACGCGGGGCCCACCGCGACGGCGGCCTTTTCTTTTTCCGCTTTCGCTCCACGCTGCGAACTATCATGCGACGCCTCTTCCCGCTGCTTCTATTCTGCACCGTCATCGCCCGCGCTCAAGACTACGACGTCATCATCCGCCGCGCGTCGCTCATCGATGGCACCGGCGCGCCCGCCGTCACCGGCGATCTCGCCATCCGCGGCGACCGCATCGTCGCCCTCGGGCAGCTCCCCGCCGGCGCCACGGCAGTCACCGAAATCGACGCCGCCGGCCGCATCGTCGCCCCGGGGTTTATCGACGTCCACACCCACGCCGAAGATATCACGGAACTTCCCGTCGCCGAAAACTTCCTCCGCATGGGCGTGACGACCATCGTCACGGGCAACTGCGGCGGCTCGAAACTGAACATCGCCGAGTTATTCGACGCGATCACTCGCACCACAGTCGCCGTCAACGTGGCCACCCTCATCGGCCACAATACCGTGCGCGGACAAGTTATGGGCGGCAGTTTCGCTCGTCCACCCACCGCCGCCGAACTCGACCACATGCGGGCCCTGGTCGCTCAAGCGATGAAGGATGGCGCGGTCGGCCTCAGCACCGGTCTCATTTATCTCCCCGGCACGTTCGCCAAAACGGACGAGATCGTCGCCCTCGCCAAGGTCGCCTCCGCCCACGGGGGAATCTACGCGAGCCACATGCGTTCCGAGAGCACCGGCATTTTCACCGCCCTCGACGAACTCACCACCATCGCCCGCGAGGCCCAGATTCCAGCCGAGGTTTCTCACCTGAAACTATCTGGCCCCGTCACCTGGGGCCGCGCCGATGAAATCATCGCCTACCTCGACAAGGCCCGCGCCTCCGGCCTCGCAATCACCCACGATCAATACGCCTACACGGCCTCCAGCACAGGCATCTCCGCCCTCATCGATTCCGAATTCCGCGAGGGCGGCGCCAAGCGTTACCAGGAACGTCTCGCCGATCCCGCCACCAAGGCCCGCATGGTCGCCGAAATGAAAGAGTCCATCGCGCGGGGCAAACGCGGCGACTACACCTACGCGGTCGTCGCCAATTTTAAGGCCGACAGACGCCTCAACGGAAAAACCATCCCGCAAGCCGCGAAGATCCTCCGCGGGGCCGACACCCTCGACGACCAGATCGAGACCATCCTCGAGATCGAGTCACGCGGCGGCGCTCAAGGCGTGTTTCACGGTATGAGCGAACCCGACCTCAAAAAATTCCTCGCGCAACCCTTCACGATGATCGCCTCCGATGCCGGCGTGCGCCGCTTCGGCGACGCAGTGCCCCACCCGCGCGGCTACGGCAACAACGCCCGCATCCTCGCGCGCTACGTGCGTGAGCAAAAAGTTATTACCCTGGAAGACGCCGTCCGCAAAATGTCCTCGCTCCCCGCAAAAACCTTTCAGCTGCGCGACCGCGGCGAACTTCGCCCCGGCGCCTTCGCCGACATCGTGATTTTCGATCCCGCGACCGTGTCCGATCCTTCCACCTACGACGATCCTCACCACTACGCTGTCGGCTTCACCGAGGTGATCGTCAACGGCGTCCCCGTCATCCGCGACACCCGGCTCACCGGTGCCCGCCCAGGGACACCCGTGCGTCTCAAGTAGCGCGCCGCTCCACCCCTCCCTTCCGCCTCCCGCCGCTCGCCGTCCTCCCCCATGTCCCGCCTGGTCATCGCCACCTTCGGTTCACTCGGCGATCTGCATCCCGTCCTCGCGCTCGCGCACGAACTTCGCCGCCGCGGTCACACCGTGGTGCTCGCCACATCCGAACTTTACCGGGAAAAAATCTCGGCCCTCGGCTACACCTTTGCTCCCCTGCGCCCCGAGATCTCGGTCCTCGATGCAGCCCTCGTCCGCCGCGTCATGGACGGCCCGCGCGGCTCCGAATATTTGCTCCGTGAATTAATGCTGCCCGCCGTGCGCGCGATGCACGCCGACCTCGCACGCGCGTGCGCCGGTGCCGACCTGCTCATCACCAACGAGCTCGTCTATGCCGCTCCGCTCCTCGTCGAGCAGACCGGGCTCCGCTGGGTGTCCTATGCGCTCGCACCGCTGTCGTATTTTTCCGTCCACGATCCGTGCATCCCACCCTTCCGCGGCAGCGGCCCGTGGCTGCACGCGTGCCCGCCCTTCGTCGTGCGCGCCATGAACCGCTGCGCCGCCCTCCTCACGTACTCATGGTGGGCCCCGGTCCGCGCCTTTCGCCGCGAACTCGGCCTCGCCCCCGGCGGCAACCCACTCTTCGCCGGCAAGCACTCCCCGCTTCTCGACCTCGCCCTTTTTTCTCCCGTCCTCCAATCGCCGCAACCCGACTGGTCCGCCCGCACGGTGCAAACCGGCTTCTGCTTTTACGACGACAACGAAGATCCCTCCGCCGCTGCTTCGCCCACGCCTCTCCCGCCCGCCGTCGCGGCCTTCCTCGCCGCCGGCGCCCCGCCCATCGTCTTCACACTGGGTTCCGCCGCCGTTTTCGCGGCAAATAATTTCTACGCCGCCAGCGCCCGCGCAGCTCAACTCCTCGGCCGACGCGCCTTACTCCTGCTCGGAAAAAATCTCCCGCCGCCCGACCTTCCGCCCACGATCCTCGCGTGGGACTATCTCCCTTACGCCGAGATTTTCCCGCACGCCGCCGTCGTCGTTCATCAGGGTGGCGTGGGCACCACCGCGCAGGCGCTGCGGGCCGGTCGCCCCATGCTCATCGTGCCCTTCGCCCACGACCAGTTCGACAACGCCGCGCGTATCGTCCGGCTCGGCGTCGGCCGCACGCTCTCGCGCCCACACTACACCGCTGCCAACTGCGCCCGCGCACTCAACCCGCTGCTGGGCGACCCGCACATCGCGCAGCTCGCCGCCGAACAGGGCCAGCGTATCCGCTCAGAACGCGGGGTCACCCTCACCTGCGACGCCCTCGAGAGCACACTGCCAACTCAGGGATGAACGCCCCGCGTTTCGCTCCATTGGCATCACCCGTCAAGGCCCGCACTCTCCGCGCAACCCGAACCCATGAAATCCATCCCTCTCCCGCCCACCCCGCATCAGCCGCAGCCCTACGCCGGTCCCTCGCTCGATCAGGTCCTCGCGCAGCGCAGGCAATTCCTCAACCCCGGCTTGTTCCTCTATTATCAGCAGCCGATCATGATCGTGGAGGGCAAAATGCAGTATGTCTGGGACTCCACCGGCAAACGCTACCTCGACGGCCTCGGCGGCATTGTGACCGTCAGCGTCGGCCACTGCCACCCGCACGTCGTCGCCGCCGCCAACGCCCAAAACGCCACGCTCCAGCACTCCACCACGATCTACCTCAACCCCAACATCGGGGCCTTCGCCGAAAAACTCGCCGGGAAAATGCCCGGGGATCTCAAGGTCGTTTATTTCGTCAACTCCGGCTCCGAGGCCAACGACCTCGCACTGCTCATGGCGCGCCTCTACACCGGCAACTACGACGCCATCGCCCTCCGCAACGGCTACCACGGCGGCAGCCCCGCCTCGATGGGCCTCACCGCCCACAGTAGCTGGAAATTCAATACGCCCCATTCCTCCGGCGTCCACCACGCGATCGCTCCGTATCCGTACCGCGGACACTTCGGCTACGGCGACCCCGACGCTGGCGTGAAATACGCCGACGATGTCAAAGACCTCATCAACTACGCGACGCCCGGAAAACTCGCCGCGTTCTTCGCCGAGTCCATCCAGGGCGTGGGCGGCTTCGTCGAATTCCCCCAAGGCTACCTCCAGCACGCCTACGAACACGTGCGCGCCGCCGGCGGGCTCTGCATCGCCGACGAAGTCCAAACCGGCTTCGGCCGCACCGGCACGCATTTCTGGGGCTTCGAGACGCAGGGCGTCATCCCCGACATCGTCACGCTGGCCAAGGGCATCGGCAACGGCGCTCCGCTCGCCGCGGTCGTCACCACGCCGAAAATCGCCGCGGTCATGACGCAGAAAACTCACTTCAACACCTTCGGTGGCAACCCCGTTGTTACCGCCATCGGCAAGGCCGTGCTCGAAGTCATCGAGCAGGAAAAGACCCAGGAGAACTGCCTCAAACTCGGTGCCTACCTTTTCGCTGGCCTGGAAAAACTGAAAGCCAAACACAAAGTCATCGGCGATGTTCGCGGCAAGGGCCTGATGCTCGGCATCGAGTTTGTGAAGGACCGCGCGACGAAAGCGCCCGGTCGCGAGGAGTGCGCCCAAGCCGTCGAAAACGCTCGCGAGCTCGGCCTGCTCCTCGGCAAAGGCGGCCTCTGGGGCCAGACCATCCGCTGCGCCCCGCCGATGAACATCACGTCCGCTGACGCCGATTTCCTCCTCGCCGTCCTCGACGAAGCCATCGGGGCGATCTGAGTCCGCAGTCGCGCCAGGCTTCAACCCGCGACCGAAAAATCAGCGCTCGCCAGTCGTGCTTTCGAGCGCGGTCTCAAGCCTCGCGCAACCCGCTACCCGCTGTCCGCTTTGCGTCGGAGGTCAGCACGCTTTCTCAAGTTTTTGTTGCGGGCCACTCCCGCAACCGCTCTCTCTCCCTCCCGCATTAACGCGCTCCAAACTTTCCCAATATATGTCCTCCCACGCCCATTCCCAGCCACCGTCCCCCGAAACTGAGGGCGATGCACCCAAGGCCTCCTTGCTCGAGCGCGCCGTCGAACGCTCGATTTTTTCCAGCCGCTGGCTCCAGGCGCCGCTCTACCTCGGCCTCATCGTCGCGCAGATGGTCTACGTCTGCCAGTTCTTCGCCGAACTCTGGCACATGCTGCACGTTTTTCTCGCTGGGGGCGATGTCGAGACCGTCAGCACGCACATCATGATCGGCGTCCTCGGCCTGATCGACGTCGTGATGGTCGCCAATCTCGTCATTATGGTCGTCATCGGTGGCTACGAAACCTTCGTCTCCCGCCTCGATCTCAGCGGCAAGGCCGACAAACCTGAGTGGCTCAGCCATGTAAACGCCGGCGTCCTCAAGATCAAACTCGGCACCGCTCTCATCAGCATTTCTTCGATCCACCTGCTGAAAACATTTATCCAAGTCCGCGAGCCCACGTTCAAGATCGTCAATGAGGCCATCGCCTGGCAGGTGGGCATCCATACGATATTCCTCCTCTCCGCCCTCGTTCTCGCCTGGACCGACCGCATCATGATGAACGGCGTCCACGCCGATGCAAAAAAACACTAAGACCGGCGAACGCAATTCACCCGACCACCTCGTCGTGCCGCTCGCGTAAGCGCACCGTCGGGGTGAGCGCCAGTCCGAGTGCGTGGGCTATCCGTCGATGTTCTCTCACGCCTACCGGAGAAATCCAACGGGGCTGACCTTGGGCTTTGGGCGGCCGGGCCGGGGGCTGACACTCCGGCGGAGGTAAAGAGCGCTCGCGTTTCGCGCGCTCCCAATGATGCGACCTTGCAGACGAGCCCCCTGAGCAGTGGAATCGCCGACTCTCGTGAATCTCGCCTCGCCCACCGAATACCTCAACGTCTTCAAACCGACGACGCGCACCCAGTGGGATCTCCTCACCCCGCTGGCCTTGGCAGGGCTGGGACTTTTCGGGCTCGCGTTCATCTACTCCGCTCAACTTTCCGCCCAAGGCGAAGACTGGATCAAACAGCTCATCTTTCTCGGTCTCGGCACGGGCGTCTATTTGGCGGTCTCCCTGATCGACTACCGCTTTTGGCTCAGTGTCGCGCACTGGTTCTATGCCGCCTGCCTCCTGCCCCTCGTGCTGGTGCTGTTCCTCAACAACGGCCAAAACCTCAAGTGGGGTGCCCATCGTTGGATCGACCTCGGGTATTTCTCCTTCCAACCATCGGAAACCGCCAAAATTGCCGTGCTGCTCGTCACGGCGAGCCTCCTGGTCCGCTCCAAAATCGGCACCGTCACCCAATCCTTGGGCACCTTGGGAAAATTGGCCCTTGCGGTGGGCGCACCCATGATACTTATCCTGAAACAACCCGACCTCAAATCGGCGATTGTTCTGCCTCCGATGGTTTTTTCTATGCTTTACGTTTCCCGACTCTCCGCGCGTTTCTTCGCGGGAGCGCTAGGCGCGTTCGCCCTCCTCTTGGGCTTAGTGACTTGGGATATCTATAACTACAAGAGCTACATCGAGTCCCATAATTATCCCTGGAAGCATCCGGAGCAAAACGTCTCCGGCTCTTGGCTCCCGTTTCGAGATTACCAACGCAACCGGATCGTCGGTTTCCTCTGGCCCGACAAGGTCGGCGCCAAAGGTGCCGGCTGGAACCAAAGCCAGTCCCTTATCTCGGTCGGCTCTGGCGGCCTCACCGGCAAGGGCTGGACCGAGGGCACGCAGGCCCAACTCGGCTACCTGCCCCGCACGGTCGCGCACAACGATTTTATCTTCTCGGTCATCGCCGAGGAAAAAGGATTTCTGGGAAGCCTCACGGTTCTCGGTCTGTTCGGTCTGGTTCTGTTCAACGGCATTCGCATCGCCGGTTCCGCAAGGGACCGCTTCGGCACTCTGCTCGCCATCGGCGTCACTGTGCTGTTCGCCGTGCACGTGTTTGTGAACATCGCCATGACCATCGGCCTCGTGCCCATCACGGGCATACCGCTTCCCTTCATCAGCTACGGTGGCTCTTTCGTGCTTAGTTGCTGCTTGCTGCAAGGACTGGTCCAGAGCGTCTGGCGCTTCAGGAAGGACTTCGCATGAAGCCCCTTCTTCGCACCAACGACCGCTCTGCCGGAATTTCCTGCGCCGCAACTACCGCACCGAGTGCCGCCGTGCATAACCCACACGACACGCACCATGAGCGATCAATCGCAATCCACCGGCGTCCCTCCCGACGTCGCCGCCAAATACGACGAGGAACTCGTCAATCCCCCCGCCCAGTCTGAAGCCGGACCCGTCGACACCGACGAACTCAAAGCGGGCGCCCAGGAACGCGCCAAACAACGCCCGCTCCTCCAAAAGATCCTCGCGGTCTTCCAAAAAGAGAAGGGCTCCTATCGCGAGCTCATCATCAATTCCGAACCGCTCGAAAAACGCGTCGCCCTCCTCGTCGACGGACGCCTCGAGAAGTTTGAAATCGAACGCGAGTCCGATAGCCGCATGGTCGGCGGCATCTACAAGGGCCGCGTCAAAAATCTCGATCCCGGCCTCAAGGCCGCGTTCGTAGATATCGGCTACTCCAAGAACGCGTTTCTCCACTACTGGGACATGCTCCCCGCCGCCACCGACTCCTCCGTGGAAGTCGTGCGCGTGAACAAAAAGAAAAACGCCCCGCCCCGCCCCGCCGAGCCGACCGTCAAGGACATCCCTTCGATGTATCCTCCCGGCAGCGAGATCGTCATCCAGGTCACCAAGGGCCCCATCGGCACCAAGGGACCGCGCACCACGACGAACCTCTCCATCCCCGGCCGCTACCTCATCCTCACACCGTTCTCCGACGGCTGCGGCATCTCCCGCAAAATCGAGGACATGGCCGAACGCAAACGCCTCAAAACCCTCATCAACGAGCTCACCATTCCCGAAGGCGTCGGCGTCATTGTTCGCACCGCCGGTGAAGGCAAAAAAGCCCGCTACTTCGTCCGCGATCTCCACCTCCTCCTCAAAACGTGGGAAGACATCCAGACGAAGATGAAGAACGACCGCGCCCCCGCGTGCCTCTATCAGGAGCCCGACCTCGTCGAACGCACCGTCCGCGACTTCCTCACCGAAGAGGTCGACCGCGTACTCATCGACAGCAAGGACGACCACGCGCGCACCCAAAAGCTCGTCGCCCAAATTTCGAAACGCAGCGCCAGCAAGATCGCTCTCTACAAAGACAGCATCCCCATCTTCGAACGCTTCAACATCGAGCGCCAGATCGAGCAGACCGGCCAGCGCAAGGTGCCACTCCCCTCCGGCGGCGAAATCATCATCGACGAAACGGAAGCCCTGATCGCAGTCGACGTGAACACCGGTTCCCACAAAAACCGCGGCGGCGACGAGAAGAACGTCATCTACGCCGTGAACCTCGAAGCTGCCGCCGAGATCGCGCGCCAGATCCGCCTTCGCAATTTGGGCGGCCTGATTATCATGGATTTCATCGACATGAAGGAGCGCCGCCACCGCAACGCGGTTTACGAGAAGATGGTCGAGCTGATGTCCACCGACAAAGCGAAGAACCACATCCTCCCGATTTCCTCGCTCGGCATCATGCAGATGACCCGCCAGCGCCAGAGCGAGTCGCTCTCGGCCAATCTCTACACCGATTGCCCCTATTGCCGCGGTCGCGGTATCGTCAAGAGTGCGACGACCGTCTCGGTGGAACTCCAACGTAAACTCAGTTCCGTCGTCCGTCGCCTCCAGCTCCGGAACGACGGCAAGGAATATTCGCTGCGCGTGCTGGTGCACCCCAGCATTCTTGAACGGCTCCGCAGCGAAGACGCCGACCTGCTCGTGCGCATGGAAAAATTGTTCGGCGTGAAGTTGGCCTTCCGCGCCGACCTCAACTATCACGTCGAAAATTTCAAGATCATCAACGCCCTCACCGGCGAAGAATACCGCTGAGGAAATCGTCCTCGTTCCTCATCATCGTTCTCCTCGGCCGCCCCTCACCGGGCGGCCTTTTTTTGCGACCCGCTGCGCGTACCTTCAGCACAGATTGCTCCCCATGCGAAGACACGGCGCCCCCAAAAACCTCCTGCGTCGGTCGCCACGATTCCTTCATTTTAGAGAATCTTTGCGACCTTAGGTTTTCCCGATACAGTTCCTCCGCACCTGCTGGTACGACTCCTCGACCGATACGCCGTCCACCGCCGCCCGACTACAGATTTTTTCACGACCGAGGATTCGAGATTGCGGATGACGAGCTGAGGCGTGAGCGAAACTCGCGACGACTGCTCGCTGCCTTCAAGCGACCTCGCACCCCTCTTCCCGACGGCACGGTAAGGCGATCACTCACCCCCCGAGTTTACTACCGATTGATAGTAAATCCATTTTACTACTTAAAGATAGTAAATTGACATTACTATCTTTGAGTAGTAATTATCCCGCCATGAACTATCCCCTCGACACGCCGGCCCAAGCCCAGGCCGTGCTCAAGGCCTTGCGCTCCGCTCAGGGCCTCAGTCAGGCGCAGGTCGGCGAATTAATGGGCGTGAATCAGAAGCGCATCGCCCGCATCGAAGCCTCGCCCGGCAGCACGAGCGTTGCTCAGGTCGCCAAGCTCGTCGCCCTACTCGGCGGACGGCTCGTCATCGACGACGGTCAGACCGAAAGCAAGCAACCCAAGTCTAAGTCTACTTGGTAGCCCATGCCCGCCTCTCTCCATGTCTGGATGAACGGTCGGCACGTGGGCGTCTGGACGCACTCGCCCGGCACTTCGAGTTTTCAGTATGATCCCGTCTGGGCCGCCGCCCCTGATCGGCGACGATTGTCCCTGTCGCTCGACTTCCAACCCGGCAACGCGGCACGCAAGGGCGCCGTCGTCGAGAGCTACTTCGATAATCTTCTGCCGGACAGCGAAACCATCCGCAAGCGCCTCCAGAGCCGCTTCGGGACCCCCTCCCGCGAGCCCTTCGATCTCCTCGCCGCCATCGGCCGCGACTGCATCGGCGCCGTGCAACTGCTGCCCGCAGGCGAGGAACCAGCAGCCGTGGAAAAAATCAAAGCAGTGCCGCTGGACGACGCCGAGGTTGCGCAAGCCATCAGCGCCGCGCTCTCCGACGGGCGTGGGTTGGGCCAAGCCGACGACGAGGATTTCCGCATCTCCCTCGCCGGCGCTCAGGAGAAGACCGCCCTGCTCCGCTACAAAGATCGCTGGTGCCGTCCGCTCGGCGCCACGCCGACCACCCACATCTTCAAACTCCCGCTCGGCATCGTCGGTAATCTCCAGGTCGATCTGAGCGATTCGGTGGAAAACGAGTGGCTGTGCCTGAAATTGCTGGCCGCCTTCGGACTCGAAACCGCTCACGCCGAAATCGCCCTCTTCGGAAAACACCGCGTGCTCGTCGTGGAACGTTTCGACCGCGTCTGGCAGGGCACCAAATGGATCGCGCGCCGACCGCAGGAGGATTTCTGCCAAGCGCTCGGCATCGCCGGTTGGAAAAAATACGAAAATCAAGGTGGACCCGGCATGGACGCTATCCTCCACGTGCTGGCCTTCAGCGCAGAGGCGGCGCGCAACCGCCGCGATTTCGTCAAGGCCCAGATCCTCTTCTGGCTCCTCGCCGCGACCGATGGCCACGCGAAAAATTTCTCCCTGTTTCACGAAACCGGCGGAGCGTATCGGATGACGCCCTTCTACGACGTGCTCTCCGTTTGGCCCGTGATGGGCCCGAAGGCGCATCAAGTTCCCTGGCAAAAAGCCACCCTCGCCATGGCCGTGCGCGCGACCAACACCCACTGGAAACTCAAAGACATCCGCCCGCGCCATTGGGCCGACATCGCCAAACAAGCCGGCCTCGGTAATGCCGACACGTTGATCCACGAAATCCTTTCGCTCGTACCGTCCGCGGTTTCTTCCGTTGGCCATCTTCTGCCAAAAAAATTCCCCGCCCACGTCAGCGACAAAATCTTCGCCGGTATCGAGCAACAGGCCAAAGTCCTCGCCGCCGGCTAAAGACGGAACGCCGAATCCAAAATCGTTTTTGCGATCAGGCGGAGTTTTGATCGGATCCAAAACGCCGGTGATGCGCGCTGATCGCTCGTCATCGCCCACCATTCCGTTTTCCTCACAACACCGCGCTACGCCGCTGGCGCCGCTTTGCCCCATGCAGACCTTTCCCCAATCCCTCGCATCCAAATCCTCACCCGCGAGTGCGCACGCGCCCCAGCTCTATCTCGGCCTCCCGCTGCGGGTCCATGGCTTTGTGTGGAGCGGGCTGGTGGTGATCGCGCTGCTGTTGCTCGCTCTGACCTCCACCTTCGAAGGTAAATCCGTGTGGAGCGGCTGGATCGAAAGTCGCGGACTCCGGCAGCCGTCCTACGCGGAACGAATTTATTTCGATCACGTGGTTCGCACCCGCGCCAACACGTGGTCGAATCTGGCCTTCGTCGTCGTCGGGCTTTACGCCCTCGCATTCGGTTACCATGACCGGCGACACCGTGGCAACCCCCGTGCCGGCTATGTGATCGCGACCCCAGCTTTGAGTCTGCTCTTCGGTGCCGCGTGTTGCTTACTCGGATTCGGCAGCGGCTTTTACCACGCTTCCCTCACGCGATGGGGCCAACACCTCGACGTCGCATCCATGTATCCGCCGCTGCTCGTAGGTATCGCCATAAGTTTGGGGCGGTGGCTGCGCCGATGCGAACGCGCGCCCACTCAGCGCACGTTCCCCGTCTGGCCGATCCTCGGGGGCCTCGTCGTCCTCACGAGCTACCTCCTCTATCACTTCAAGTGGTCGATGGCCTCCGGCACGGTGCTCGCCACACTCATCGTCACCACCGCGTGCGCCGGACTCATGGATGCCTTGTTCGCTCGCCGCACGTTACATTTTCGTTGGCTGCTCTTCTCGACGCTGGCCCTGGTTGCAGCCGTCATCTGCCGGCAACTCGATGTCGCCAGAAAATTCAGCGGACCCGACGCGTGGCTCCAAGGTCACGCGCTGTGGCACGTGCTGACCGCCCTCTCGCTGGCCTGCGCCTATGCCTATCACCGTTCGGAAAAGCTGCCTCCGGAGAGCGATTAACCAGCGCCGCTGATTCGGAACATCAAAAATTCCCACGGACGCCGAGGCTCCAGCTGACGCCGTAATTTCCGTAGCGATACAGCGCGGCGGGGATATTGCGGGTCGGATCACCTTCGTAGAGGAGATGGGGATCGTTGAGGAGATTGCGGCCTTGGAAGAAGAGGCTCGTGCGCGGCGAGAGTTTGTAGCCACCACTGAGATCGAGCTTGAGATTGTGGCGCTGGTAACGGCCGAACACCGTCGTAAAGGGCGTATCGTCCTGCCACACCGCGCCGGCGCGAAGACTGAGTCCGCGGATGCTCCAACCCATCGCGCCGGAAACTTTGTGCGGCGTCACGCCGGGAAAATACTGATTGGCGTAGTTGCGAGTGTAGCTGACGTTCACGTTTGTCGTGCGGAGGAAGCCAGGGAGAAACGAGAGGTTTTGGTTATACGCGAGCTCCAGACTGCGATAGCGGTAGAGCGTGTTGTTGTTCGTCAGCGATTGGAACTCGTAGGTCGCGTAGTCCGGATCGTTTTCAAAACCGAAGTCCGCGGCCTTACCGCGCACGGTCACGCGTTGATCGGAGATTTCCGTTTGCTGCACGAGAAAAGTGAAGCTGCCAACGGGCTCGAAATAGTAGGCGAGGCGGGCTACGTAATTATCAGATTTCTCCGGCTTCAGATTCGGGTTCGGCGCGGTGATGAGGAGCGCTTGGTCGTTAATGGACCACACACCGGCTAACGCGTCGACCGGCGGACGGGAGATGGCGTAGCTGTAACCAACCTGCGCCTGGAGATTGGGGCGGACGGAATATTTGAGCGAGGCGCTCGGGAAAAAATTGGCATAATCGCCCTCGCGCGAGGTGCGTGGCTGGGAGAAAAATTGATATTGCATGCCCTCCACCGTGGTAGCCCGGCGGGTGGTGGCAGAAATGGGATATCTCAACGCCACCTGCGCGGCCGTGAGCGGATCGAACTCGCGCGATTCGGACTCGGTGAGCTCCCAGCGGACCCCGCCCTGCAATTGGAGTTTGCCGAGGCGGGTGTTGGCCATGCCGTAGCCGGCGGTCACGTGTTGGCGGAAGTCGCGGCGGTTCGCGACGTAGGCGGTGTAGTAGTTTTCCGCCGTGGCGACGTTGACGAAATATTCCGGGTGCTCGCGGTAGAGGAGCGAGACGGCGCTGCGGTTGGTGAGTGGGGGGAGATTGGCAATAGTGAGGGCGCGGATGTCGCCCATATTAGTGTTGAAGGGGCGCGGCGAAACGAAGCCGGCGAAGGTGCCGGTGGCGGTGATGGTGCCGTTGGCGTTGAGGATATTTCCGCCCGGGCCGATGTAACTGTAGACGAGATACGGAGTCGTGTTCTCGGTCTTGCGATTTTCCTCGGCCCACTTGCCGCCGAATTTGAGGAAGGTCGGCAGGCGCAACGGGAGCACATATTTCGCGTTGGTCTCGGCCGTGTAGATTTCGGTGAAGGCGAAGCGCCCTTCCTCGTTCGAGCGCGGGTTGGTGAAGTTGGCGAGGTTGGACCAATCGGCGCCGCCCGTTTGGACAATCGTCCACTCGGCGGAGTTAGCGTGGGGACGGGTGGCGCGAAAATCGGCGGTGAGGGCGTTGAGGGTCTCGGTGCGGATCGAGCCGCGGGAAG
>Ga0209550_10000689_pt1 | contig 32298 bp, 30 predicted proteins | sample LauGreSuBDMM15SN_2_FD_187567 | JGI IMG/M metagenome (GOLD analysis project Ga0209550, IMG submission 187567) | Freshwater lake microbial communities from Lake Michigan, USA - Su13.BD.MM15.SN (SPAdes) (version 5) | ecosystem: Environmental > Aquatic > Freshwater > Lake | place: Lake Michigan... | reverse complement strand
GCCTCGGCACGCCAAGCTTCGTCCATGGTTCTAAAGGTGCCCTCTAGCTTTACTTCGTTGGGAATAACATTGGTAGCGCCATTGGCTTGTACCTTACCAAAGGACAATACCGATGGGGTATTCGGGTTGGCCGTACGGCTAACAATTTGTTGTAATGAAACTAAAATCTGAGCGGTAATCATTACCGGATCGATGTTCTGTTGCGGTTGTGCGGCATGGCCACCTTTACCTTTTACGGTTACATACAATTCATCGGTAGAGGCCATGTATTTACCCGAACGAAAACCCACTTTACCGGTTTCGATAAAAGGCATAACGTGTTGCCCAAGTACTGCTTGAGGTTTTGGATTTTCTAGCACGCCTTCTTTAATCATTTGGTTGGCACCACCGGGTAATAGCTCTTCTGCCGGTTGAAATATTAATTTAATCGTTCCGCCAAATTCCACTTTTAGTTTTTGTAAAATAGCGGCCGTTCCCAACAAAGAGGCAGTGTGCGCATCGTGCCCACAGGCATGCATTACGCCGGCTTGGGTTGATTTGTATGCAACTTCATTCACTTCTTGAATGGGTAAGGCATCCATATCGGCACGTAGGGCCACTACTTGGTCTGAAGGTTTATCACCTGTAATAAGCGCTACCAAACCGGTGTTAGCCATGGGCTTATAGGCAATTCCTAATTCATCGAGTTGAGCGGCTACAAACACAACCGTTTTATGCTCCTGAAAAGATAATTCGGGATGAGCATGCAAATGTCTTCTGTTTTGAATAGTTGATTCCAAAACACTAGCGGCTAATTCTTGAATTCGATTTTTAAGCATAGTTAACGCTATTTAAGCAAGTCCCACCCCGTGGCAAGCTTTGTATTTTTTGCCACTTCCACACGGACAAGGATCGTTACGACCTATTTTTTGTTCTACTCTAATCGGTTGGCTACGTTGCAATTCACGGGTATCATCCATGGGTACACCGTTTGCTTGTTGCACCAATTCGGGTTTAGATATTTTTAATTTACTTAAATCTTGTTTAGGTTGAGGACGGGCTTCGCGAACAGGTTCTTGGCCTTGGTTAGGAATGATACCTTTAAACAAAAGACCTACCAATTCTTTATTCACGTTAGCCAACATGTCTTTAAACAGATTGAAGGCTTCCATTTTATACACAATTAATGGATCTTTTTGCTCGTAAACGGCATTTTGTACCGATTGCTTCAACTCATCCATTTCGTGTAAATGTTCTTTCCAGGCTTCATCAATAAGATATAATACCACCGTTTTTTCAAAGGCTTTAAATACTTCTTGGCCTTCGGTTTCTACGGCTTTTCTCAAATCGGTAGTTACTTGTAAGCCACGAATACCATCGGTAAATGGCACCACAATGCTTTCAATTTGTGCACCACGCTCTTTTAATACGTCTTTTAATACCGGTAGCGTTTGCTGAGCAATACTGTCTTTTTTACGTTGATAAAAGGCACTTACCCGAGCAAATACCTTATCGGCTAAGGCATCCATACTTGTCGAAGCAAATTCTTTTGCATTCAGTTCCGGATCTACCGAGAAAATACGAATCATTTCCAATTCAAATCCCTCGAAATTATCGGTGTCTTTATACTCTACCACAATATCTTCGACTACATCAAAAATGGTATTGCTTAAATCTACATCTAAACGTTCACCAAAGAGGGCGTTTTTACGCTTGGCGTATACCACAGTACGTTGCGCATTCATTACATCATCGTATTCTAACAAACGCTTACGAATACCAAAGTTGTTTTCTTCTACTTTGCGCTGGGCTCGTTCAATAGATTTGCTAATCATGGAATGCTGAATCACCTCTCCTTCTTCAATACCCATACGCACCATGATGTTAGAAATACGTTCTGAACCGAACAAACGCATTAAGTTATCTTCTAGAGATACGAAAAATTGCGATGAACCCGGATCGCCCTGGCGACCGGCACGACCACGTAACTGACGATCGACACGACGAGATTCGTGACGTTCGGTACCTACAATGGCTAAACCTTCAGCTTCTTTTACACCCGCTCCCAATTTAATATCGGTACCACGACCGGCCATGTTGGTAGCAATGGTTACGGTTCCCGATGTACCTGCTTCGGCTACAATATCGGCCTCTTTTTGATGTAATTTGGCATTTAAAACGTTGTGGCGTATGCCTCTTAATTTAAGCATACGACTCAATAATTCAGAAATTTCTACCGAGGTGGTACCTACCAATACCGGACGTCCGGCCTCGGTTAATTTCACAATTTCATCGGCAACGGCATTGTATTTTTCTCGAGTGGTGCGGTACACCAAATCTTCTAAATCTTTACGCTTGGTGTTTACGTTGGTTGGGATTTCAACCACATCCAACTTGTAAATTTGCCATAACTCACCGGCTTCGGTGGTGGCGGTACCAGTCATACCACACAATTTGTGGTACATACGGAAATAGTTTTGCAAGGTAACCGTGGCATAGGTTTGAGTAGCATCTTCTACTTTTACATTCTCTTTGGCTTCAATGGCTTGGTGCAAGCCGTCAGAATATCTACGGCCTTCCATAATACGGCCGGTTTGCTCATCAACAATTTTTACTTTGCCTTCATCAATAATGTATTCAACATCATTTTCGAACAAGGTATAGGCTTTTAAGAGCTGATTTACTGCATGAATACGTTCCGATTTGATGGAGAAATCACGCATTAAGGCATCTTTTTGAGCAATTTTTTCTTCGTTGCTCAAAGTTGATTTTTCCAATTCGGCAATCTCAGTACCCACATCCGGCATCACAAAGAACGTTGCATCTTCGCCAGAACTAGTGATTAATTCAATACCCTTTTCGGTTAATTCTACCTGATTGTTTTTTTCATCAATTACAAAAAACAACTCTGCATCGGCCTTTGGCATTTCTTTGCCTTGATCTTGCATGTAGTAGTTTTCTGATTTTGTAAGCACTTGTTTGATGCCCGGCTCACTCAAAAATTTAATTAGAGCTTTATTTTTAGGTAACCCACGGTACGAACGTAATAAAGCTAAACCCCCTTCTTCAGGCCCGGGTTTTCCGTCAGTAATTGCTTTTTTAGCTTCGTTTAAAGCCGTGTTGATATAATTTTTTTGCGCCGTTACCAAACGTTCTATACGTGGTTTTAGTTCATGAAACTCGTGTTCATCGCCTTTTGGAATAGGTCCCGAAATAATTAATGGTGTACGAGCATCATCAATTAACACTGAATCCACCTCATCTACCATAGCAAAGTGCAATTTGCGTTGCACCAAGCCTTCGGGGTTAAGTGCCATGTTGTCACGTAAATAATCAAAACCAAACTCGTTGTTGGTTCCAAAAGTAATATCGGCTAAATAGGCTTGGCGGCGTTCTTCTGAATTTGGCTGATGCTTATCAATACAATCTACACTTAAGCCATGAAATTCAAATAAAGGGCCATTCCATTCCGAGTCACGACGGGCCAAGTAATCATTAACCGTTACAATATGTACCCCTTGACCGGCCAAGGCATTTAAATAGGCAGGCAAGGTACCTACTAAGGTTTTACCCTCACCGGTAGCCATTTCTGATACTTTTCCTTGATGCAGTACAATACCGCCAATCAACTGTACATCGTAATGCACCATGTTCCAAGTAACTTCGGTACCAGCGGCAAGCCAGGTATTTTGGTGAATGGCTTTATCGCCTTTAATTTGCACGTTTGGTTTACGGGCAGCCAAATTACGGTCGAATTCGGTGGCGGTAACCTCTATACTTTTATCCTCTGTAAAGCGGCGGGCAGTTTCTTTTACCACGGCAAATGCTTCAGGTAAAATCTGCAACAATACCTTTTCCAATTGCTCATCGCGTTCTTTTTGTAAACGGTCTAAGTTTTCGTAGATAGCTGTTTTTTGAGCAATGCTTAAGTCTAATGCTTCCGACTGTGTTTTCACTTCAGCCAGTTCAGCATCAATATCGGCTAAAAAGCTGGCAATAGTTTGCTTAAAAATCTGTGTTTTTACACGAAGCTCGTCGTTGCTCAATGCAGCTAGTTGTGGGTAAACTGCTTTTATTTGCTCAACTAGGGGCTGAATTTGCTTAATATCTCTATCGGATTTACTTCCGAATAGTTTACTGAGTAGTCCTAACATGTTTTTTATATCAATATATTCTCTGCTTTACAACAATACTGCCAAGCTTAAAAATAAGCCATGCTGACAGAATGGAGAGTAAAATTACTGATTTTGATTAACATAAACTTGCTCTTTTGTAATACCTTTGCAAACATGAATATTCTGTTGCTTGGCTCGGGAGGCCGCGAAAATGCATTTGCCTGGAAAATGGCCCAAAGTGAACATTGTTCTACGCTATTTATTGCCCCCGGAAATGGCGGCACCGAACGCTATGGGGAAAACGTTGCCCTCGACCCTACAGATTTTGACGCCGTAAAAAAATTCGTACTAAATCATGCTATTGAGATGGTGGTGGTAGGCCCAGAAGAACCCTTGGTAAAAGGTATTCATGATTATTTTTTAGCCGACGAGGCCTTGAAACATATTGCCGTAATTGGACCACAAAAAGAAGGTGCGCAATTAGAGGGTAGCAAAGATTTTTCGAAGGCTTTTATGCAGCGTCACCACATACCCACGGCCGCATACGCTACCTTTACCAAAGAAACTTTAGTAGAGGGGTTAGCCTATTTAGAAACACAATGCTTACCCATTGTTTTAAAAGCCGATGGCCTAGCCGCCGGCAAAGGTGTATTAATTTGCGAAAGCTTGGCCGATGCCAAAACTGAATTGACATCCATGCTAGCTGATGCCAAATTTGGAGTTGCTAGCCAAAAGGTTGTTATAGAAGAATTTTTAAAAGGCATTGAGCTTTCTGTATTTGTTTTAACCGATGGCCATAGTTATAAAATTTTACCCGAGGCCAAAGATTATAAACGCATTGGCGTTGGCGATACCGGATTAAATACCGGAGGCATGGGCGCTATCTCACCCGTGAGTTTTGCCGGTGGCGATTTCTTGAAAAAAGTAGAAGACCGAGTAGTCATTCCAACCATAGAGGGTTTAAAAAAAGACAACATCCAGTATAAAGGATTTTTGTTTATTGGCCTAATGAATGTTGCCGGCAACCCATACGTTATTGAGTATAACGTGCGCATGGGCGACCCTGAAACCGAAAGTGTACTACCTCGTTTAGAATGTGATTTGGTAGATTTATTTTTAGGCGTAGCGCAAGGCAATTTAGCCGAAAAATCATTCAGCATTTCTCCAAAAACTGCTGTAACCGTAATGCTAGTAGCAGGTGGCTACCCCGGCGATTATAAAAAAGGAGACGCCATTACCGGGCTAAACAATATTCAAAAAAGCCAGCTTTTCCATGCAGGAACCAAAGCACAAAATGGCTGTATTGAAACCAACGGAGGCCGAGTTTTGGCCGTAACAGCTTTGGAAGATTCACTAGAAGAAGCGGTGAGAACCTCTTTAGCCGATGCCGCTAAAGTAAGCTTTGAAGGGGCTTATTTCCGTAGCGATATTGGTGCCGATTTGCTTGGTTTAGTTTAGCGTAGAATAGTTGACAAGGCAGCCGACAAATCTTCTCCACGTAAATTTATGGCAATAATTTTACCTTTTGGGTCTAGCAAAAAATTTGCGGGAATACTATTTACATTGTACAAACGGGCCACCACATTATTCCAATATTGAAGATCAGATACCTGGGGCCATACTAAACCGTCGTCTTTAATGGCTTTTAACCAACTTTCTTTGCTTCGATCTAAAGAGACTCCTAAAATAGTAAAGCCTTTATCTTTAAATTGCTTGTAAGCAGCCACCACATTTGGGTTTTCTTGACGGCAGGGGCCACACCACGATGCCCAAAAATCTACCAATACATATTTACCTCTTAATGAGTTCAAGGCTAGCGCTTTGCCTTCGGGCGTATTTTGTGTAAAATCTGGCGCAATGGTGCCAAGAGCAGTGCTCGTTTGGGCATGAGCTGTATTAAATAAGCCTATACCTAGAATAAATAGAACAATTGGGAATAGTTTTTTCATAATCATACAAGTTTTTGTTGTGTGCGCCACCATAAATTGGGCATTTCGCCATTTACGGCTAATTGATAATCGTCGTAACTGCAAGGTACTAAATGGTAGCGTTCATTTTTAGAAGAAGTGCTCGGATAGGCTACTTGCATCCACCAACGATCGGTTTTTTTACTTTTTACAAATAACAATTCGTGGCCATCTTCTTTTAAAGACGTGCGGTAAATTAAATATTGCGATTTGGGCTGTAATGGAATATCTTTTTTACGCTGATAATATCCATCTATAAAATACCAAATCATTTGTGCCAATAACAAGGCTGTTTGGCCATTTTGGTCGAAAGCAGGATTAAATTCATAAAAACCAATAGAACTCAACTTATCGTTCATACCGGCATAGCGACAAATTTGGCAGGCCTCTTCGCCATAAAACCCATTGGGGCTTGCATTGGCATTGGCGCACGCATCGGAAGAACGTATAGCCGATATATCGAAACTAATCATGCTAGCATTGCGAATAAGAGGTTCGGCAGCTTGCATATTGCCCGAAAACTCACCCAAGCGGTGCGCATCAAAAAACAATTTATCTAGCGCTTTTACACTGTCTTGGTTTACAAAATAAGTTTGATAACCCAAATTGGTAAAGTTGAATAAGTAGTTTGGCTGATGCAGTAAAATTTTCTGCAAATAGGCATGGGAATTCGTTTCTATCGTATTTTCTGAAGATTCATCTAAATCAAAATGCGAATCTACCGCTAATAAATCTACCTTTTGTTCTAAGCCTTCATAGGCCATGTACTGGGCATAGGTTAAATCTTGTCCACCTCCTAAAATAATGGGCACAATATTTAATTTCACCAGCTCGGCAACCACCGTTTTCAAAGCTATGTACGTATCCGAAAGTTCTTTTCCGGCTTTAATATTTCCTAAATCAACTATTCGGGTGGTAAAATTTCCTTCGCTTAATGTATACAATTGCCCACGAACATAATCGGGGCCTAAAGCACAGCCCTGGTTGTTCAATGCTCCGCGATCATCGAGTACTCCAATAAGCGCTAAGTCGTACGCATTGGGCTCTAGGCTTGGAAAACGATCAGTAAAGCAGTCTATTTTAGCCCCTAAGTGGCTAGTATAAAAGCCGGATGATGGACTAAGCTTATCAAAATCAATGGGACTAAAAAAATCGGCTAATGACATGTTTTATCGTGATGTATACTGCCAAATATCCAATTAATCCATTACTTTTGAAAGCATAAAGGCATTTTTTCTTAAATGATTGTAGTTACAGGCGCAACAGGATTTTTAGGTTCGGTACTTACTAGGCAATTGCTGCAAGCCGGGCATACTGTTCGTGGCCTAAAACGTAGCAGTTCTATCATTCCTCCTTATTTAGAAAATCAGCCTCAGCTAAGTTGGCTGGAGGGCGATATTTGCGATCCCTATGTAGTGGAAGAATTACTAGCAGGAGCCACGCAAGTATACCATACTGCCGCAGTAATTTCATTTAATCCGGCAGCAAAAAAACACATGCTTCATACCAATGTAACTGGAACAGCTACTGTGGTAGATGCTTGCTTAACACATCCAGGTATTCGTTTAGTACATGTAAGTTCGGTAGCGGCCCTAGGCGAAGTTAAGCCCGGAACAGCTACCACCGAAGAAGCGTATTTAGAACTAAATTCAAAAACGAGTGGGTACAGCCTATCTAAATATTTAAGCGAATTTGAAGTATGGCGTGGCATTGCCGAAGGTTTGGATGCGGTGATTGTAAACCCCTCCATAATTCTTGGTAAAGAGTGCGGCCTGCAAGGTAGTGGGGCTTTGGTTAAGTCGGTTATAAAGGGATTAAGCCATTACCCAAGCGGCAGTTGTGGCTTAGTGAGTGTAAGCGATGTAGCCACCTGCATGATTGAACTAATGGATAGCAAGATTAGCGGCGAACGCTACATTATTAATGCCGAAAACTGGTCATACAAAGATTTATTTACCGAAATAGCGAAGCAATTGGGCGTAAATGCACCGAAAAAAGAAGTAAAAAATTGGCAATTGCTAGTACTTGCACAACTAGCCGAATGGAAAGCTAAAATCAGCAAGAAACCACTACAATTAAGTACAGATACTGCCCGTAGTGCGGGTAAATTATCCAAGTATTCGAACAAAAAAATTAGAAATACTACCTCCATAACTTTTAAACCTATAGCGCAAGAATTAGCCGATATATGCCGAAGCTTATCCTAAAACCTTCTTATTACATCATCGATTTTGATAGCACCTTTACCCAAGTAGAGGCCCTCGACGAATTGGCTCGTATTTCTCTCAAAAATCATCCCGACAGAGAAAAAAGAATTGCAGAAATAGATGAATTAACCCATGCTGCTATGGAAGGTCGCCTTTCTTTTGGCGAAAGTTTAGCCGGCCGAGTACGCTTATTATATGCCAATAAAAAACACCTCGATCAACTTATTAGCCAGTTAAAGAAAAAAGTATCTTCCTCTTTTTCCCGCAATAAATTATTCTTTAAAAAACACGCCCAAGAAGTGCTCATTGTTTCGGGTGGATTTAAAGAATTTATTACGCCGGTGGTGGCTCCGTACCATATCCAAAAAGAGAATATTTACGCCAACACCTTTCTGTTTAATGCCGATGGACTCATTATAGGCTTTGATGAAAAAAATCCCTTGGCTACCGAAGGCGGCAAAGTAAAATTACTCCAAAGCATGAAGCTACCCGGCGAATTGTATGGAATTGGCGATGGGCACTCCGATTTTCAACTCAAAGAATCGGGATTGATTAAAAAGTTTTATGCCTTTACAGAAAATATAGAACGTAAAACCATTTCGGCCAAGGCAGATCACATTACACCGAGTTTTGATGAATTTTTATACGTCAACAACCTCCCAAGAGCTATCTCCTATCCTAAGAACCGAATTTTATGCCTAGCTGTTGGCCAAATACCCGAAGAAAGTTTACAACTATTAAAAAAAGATGGCTTCTCTATTCGGCATAAAACAAGTTTTGAAGAAAAATACGTGGCCGATGTAGGCATGTTGCTATTGGGCAAGGGCGAACGTATTGCAGACGAAAAGCTGAAACGTGCCGTAAAACTAAAAACTATTGGATATTTGGGTGCTAGTAAATTGGCATTATCAGAAAGCATATGCACCCAAATGGGGATTGTGCTGTTCGACGATGCAAAAGAGAATCCACGAAATAGTCGCTTTATTCCGCAACGCATGGCCGATTTTATAAATAAAGGAGACAGCTATTTAAGTAGCAATTTCCCGAATTTGCAATTGCCTAAAATTGCCCAAGCACATCGCCTCATTCATATACACCATAATGTGCCAGGTATTATGGCACAAATCAATCAGGTGTTTGCACAACATCAAATCAATATTTTAGGGCAATTTTTAATGACTAACCCACAAATTGGCTATGCCATTACCGATGTTAGTGCCGAATACGACAAAGACGTGCTCAAGAAATTAAAACAAATTGAGCATACCATAAAATTCAGGATATTGTATTAATTTGACACCCATGAAAGAACTTTTATTAGTTTTTGGTGGCGGCGGCCTAGGTAGCGTTTCCCGCTACTTAATAGGCAAATGTTATCCTACCGGACTTAGCGTGTTTCCTTGGGGCACCCTAAGCGCAAACTTTTTAAGTTGTGTAGTATTTGGGTTAGTATTGATGCTCGGCGTAGAAAAAATAAATTTGAGTTATTCACTTAAATTACTTTTAATTACCGGTTTTTGTGGCGGCTTTAGCACCTACTCTAGCTTTACCTTCGAAACCGTAGACCTCTTTAAACACGGAAATACAGGCCTAGCCCTTACCAATATTGTAGCCAATTTTGCACTAAGTGTTGCAGGCTTATACCTCGGCACCAGCTTAGCCCGTTTCATTTAACAGCCCCAACCATGGAAATTACACCAGAAATTATAGATCGTTTAGAAAAACTCCAAGCTAAATACGAAGCCATGGGGCAAGATATGGTGTCCTATTTAGATGGTTTATTGCATGCCGATTTTTTAACCTATTGGGACTACATTCATTTGGATACACTCTTGAGTTTACAAACACCCAAGACTTCTTTTCCTGATGAAGAAATTTTCATACTATACCATCAAATAACCGAATTATATTTTAAGCTAACCCTACACGAATGCAAGCAATTAACCGAAAAAAGCGATTTGACAAGCGACTTTTTTACCACTCGACTTAAACGCATCAATTCCTACTTTACGGCACTAACCCAATCGTTCGATATTATGGTTGAAGGCATGGAAAAAGAGCAATTCCTAAACTTCCGCATGTCGCTCTTGCCAGCAAGCGGTTTTCAATCGGGGCAATACCGCATGATTGAAATTTATGCCACCGATTTTGTTCAATTAGTTGATAAAGATCATCGCGAAGCTCTAGCAAAAGCCGATCTAAAAACCCAATACCAGCATATTTATTGGAAATACGGCGCTACCGAACTCTCTAAAGGCAAAAAAACACTAACCTTAAAACAGTTTGAGAAAAAATACGAAAAAACCTTTTTGGAACTAGCCGAAACTTGCCAAAGCAAAAATTTACGGGCCCTATATACAGAGTTAAAAACTAAAGGTGACAGCAATACCGCCTTAGAAACCGAACTGCGTCAACTCGATGTAAACGTGAATGTAAATTGGCCACTTTCTCATTATAAATCAGCCGTGCGCTATTTAAACCGCCAGCCCGAAGAAATAAAAGCTACCGGTGGCACTAATTGGCAAAAATACCTTCCTCCACGCTTTCAAAAACGTATATTTTATCCAGAATTATGGAGTACCGAAGAACTAGAAGAGTGGGGAAAAACGTGGGTTTATAGTGTACTTCCTACACTCGAAAAATAAAATATCTTCCATAAAAAAGGGATTTTTTTAGCTAATTTTGTAGCAACTAACCACCCAATACGTGACCGATCTATTAGCTATAAACGTAATCCCTACCAAGCAATCACGCCTGGCAAGTACCAACTTCAGTAACCTTTCTTTTGGGCATGTATTTTCCGATCACATGTTTACTGCCGATTTTGAAGATGGTGCTTGGAAAAATTTGCAAATTATACCCTATGGAAATATCGAAATAAGCCCTGCGGCTTCTTCGCTCCATTACGGACAATCGATTTTTGAGGGCATAAAAGCATATAAACATCCCGATGGCAAAGTAGCCATTTTTAGACCCCAGAAAAACTTCGAACGCTTTAATATTTCTGCTCAACGCATGGCTATGCCAGTGGTACCCGAAGCTATTTTTATGCAAGGTATGGAGCAACTTATAAAACTAGATAGCGCTTGGGTGCCGAGTGGAGAAGGACATTCTTTATACATAAGACCCCTACTGTTTGCTACCGACCCCATTTTGGGCGTGCATGCATCTGCTAATTATAAATTTGTGATTTTAACTGGCCCGGCTGGAGCATACTACCCTAAACCGCTAAAAGTTAAGATTGAAATGCACTATGCCCGAGCCATAGAGGGTGGCGTAGGCTATGCAAAAACAGCTGGGAATTACGCCGGCTCTTTGTTGCCTACCAAACTAGCCCAAAACGAAGGCTATGACCAATTAATTTGGACCGATGCGAAAGAGCATGCATATATAGAAGAATCGGGTACTACAAATGTGATGTTTGTGGTTAACGATATACTCATCACCCCATCTACCCGGGATACTATTTTAGAAGGCGTAACCCGTCATTCTATTTTAGATTTAGCTAGGGCATGGGGCATGAAAGTAGAAGAACGCCGTGTAAGCGTTGCCGAAATTATAGAAGCCGCAAAAAACGGCACCTTACAAGATGCCTTTGGCGCCGGAACCGCCGCTACCATTGCGCATATTGCCGAAATAACCTACCAAGGCGAAACCTATACCCTTCCAGCGCCCGAAAGCAGGGTGTTTTCTAATAAAGCATTACAAAAACTTAAAGAAATTAGGTATGGTTTAAGCCCCGACGAATTTGGGTGGAATCGAATCTTATAAGTCTTATTCATATAAAAACCCGCTCCAGAAGCGGGTTTTTTGTTAAAAGATTGCTGACATTCTGTCATTAATTCTGTATTTTTGTATTGAATATGGATATGTTGCATACAACAAAAGAACACGACGAAAGCCGCCAAGGAGAAGCCCTACTACTAGATGGCAAGCAAAATACATCCAACGGCCGTAAAGTATACATCGAAAGTTATGGCTGTGCCATGAACTTTTCCGACAGTGAAATTGTGGCCTCGGTAATGGTAGACATGGGCTTCGAAACCGTAGGAACCTACAAAGAAGCCGATGTAATTTTTATCAATACCTGCTCCATTCGCGATAATGCCGAACAACGTGTGCGCAACCGCTTGCGTGAGTTCGGATCGATTAAAAAACACAAACCCGGAGCCCTCATTGGCGTATTAGGCTGCATGGCCGAACGCCTAAAAGCCAAGTTTTTAGAAGAAGAAAAATTGGTAGACTTAGTAGTTGGACCAGATGCCTACCGCGATTTACCAGGTTTAATTAATCAGGTAGATGAAGGTGAACGAGCGGTAAATGTGCTCCTTTCAAGAGAAGAAACCTATGCCGATATTAGTCCGTTACGCCTAAACAGCAATGGAATTACCGCCTTCGTATCTATTATGCGGGGCTGCGACAACATGTGCTCTTTTTGCGTGGTACCCTTTACCCGTGGCCGCGAACGTAGCCGTGATGCCCACTCTATTGTACAAGAAGTACGCGATTTGGCAACAGCGGGATATAAAGAAGTAACACTTTTGGGCCAAAATGTAGATTCCTATAAATGGGCAAATGAAGAAGGCACAGAAAAAGTGAATTTTGCCCAATTATTGGCCCTCACTGCAGAAGTGAATCCAAATGTGCGGGTACGTTTTTCTACCTCACACCCCAAAGATATTACGGACGAGGTATTGCACACCATGGCCCAATATGAAAATATTTGCAAATACATCCACCTTCCTATCCAATCGGGTAACTCCAGGGTGTTAGATATTATGAACCGAACCTATACCCGAGAGTGGTACTTAGAACGGGTAGATGCCATTCGTCGTATTTTACCGCAGGCGGCCATTTCTACCGATATTATTGTGGGCTTTTGCACCGAAACCGAAGCTGAGCATCAAGATACCATCAGTCTAATGGCCGAAGTGAATTTCAGCTTTGCGTATATGTATATGTACTCGGAGCGCCCAGGCACCTTAGCCGCCAAACGCTTTAGCGACGATATTCCGGAAGACGTAAAAAATCGTCGTCTGAACGAAATTATTGAACAACAACACCGAAGCAGCCACAAGCGGGTATTGGAGCAATTGGGTAAAGTACAAAAAGTACTTATTGAGAGTTTTTCGAAAAAATCAACTAAAGATTACGCAGGGCGTAGCGATCAGAATACTACTATTATTTTCCCAGTAGACGAGCGCTTTAAACCCGGCGATTATGTGCATGTATTGGCCGAGAGTTGCACTACCGCAACACTAATTGGTAAAATTATTGACTAATATGGATCTTCAAACCATCAAAAATCGTTTCGGTATTATTGGCAATTCGCCATTATTAAACCGTGCCATTACCATTGCCCAACAAGTAGCCCCCACCGATATTTCGGTATTAATTACCGGTGAAAGCGGTAGCGGTAAGGAAGTTTTTTCGCATATTATCCATCAATTAAGCGCCCGCAAACACGGTCCTTTTATTGCGGTAAACTGCGGAGCCATACCCGAGGGAACCATAGATTCGGAATTATTTGGACACGAAAAAGGCTCATTTACCGGTGCCCATGAGGCCCGAAAAGGTTATTTTGAAGTAGTAGATGGTGGTACCATTTTTTTAGATGAAGTAGCAGAATTGCCCCTAGGCACCCAAGCCCGTTTATTACGGGTATTAGAAACCGGCGAATACCTGCGTGTAGGTTCATCTAAAGTACAAAAAACCAATGTGCGGGTAATTGCCGCCACTAATGTGGATGTATTTGATGCCGTACGTGCCGGTAAATTTAGAGAAGATTTATACTACCGATTAAATACCGTTCCGCTTAAAACACCAGCTTTAAGAGAACGTAAAGAAGATATTTTCTTATTGTTTCGGAAATTTATTGCCGATTTTACCGATAAATATCGCAGCCCTTCGGTGCAATTAGATACCGATGCGCAAAACGTATTGAGCAATTACAGCTGGCCAGGAAATGTGCGCCAACTAAAAAATATTGCCGAACAAATTGCCGTGTTAGAGAAAGACCGAAACATTACTGGACAAAGCATACTCACCTATATTCCTAACGAGCAAAACAATCAGTTGCCCATGCGAATAGACAAGCAAGGCAAAGAAGATTTTTCGGAACGAGATATTTTGTACAAAGTATTGTTTGATATGAAAAAAGATATGCTCGACTTAAAAAAGTTAGTAGCAGAAATTATTCAGAATAATGGCAATGGCTCTCAATTATCGGTAAATCCACAGGTATTAAACCAACTTTACACCGATATAGAATTACAGCCAACAGCCGCAGAATTGCCCGGTTCATCCACGCTAACCATTCATCAGCCTGGTACCGAACCTCAACATTTCGATATTTTACAGCATGAAGAGGAAGAGGAATCTTTATCTTTAGTAGATAAAGAATCGGATTTAATTAAAAAAGCGCTAAAAAAACACCGCGGTAAACGTAAATTAGCGGCACAAGAATTGGGCATTTCGGAGCGCACTTTGTACCGAAAAATTAAAGAATTGAATTTAAACTAATGAGAATTTACACCACGTATTGGATGAGAAAAGTGGGCTTTTTAGCCGCCATAATGCTGTTTTTTAGCAGTGGTTGTGGCATTTATTCTTTCACCGGAGCCTCTATTCCGGTTGAAATGAAAAGCATTAGTGTGCAATTTTTTGAAAACAATGCCCCATTAGTAGTTCCGTATTTAAGTCAGCAATTTACCGAAGATTTAAAAGAACGCATCCGCAACCAATCTAGCTTAAGCCTGGTACGTAGCGATGCCGATGCCAACGTGGAAGGCCGAATTACAGATTACAGTATCCGTCCTTCAGCGATACAAGGCAATGAGCGGGCCGGCCTAGAGCGCTTAACTATAAGTATCAGCGTAAAATATACCAATGTGCTAAAACCCGAATTAAATTTCGAGAAATCGTTTAGCCGATTTAAAGATTTTTCTACCCAAAGCAAGCCCTTGCAAGCGCAAGAGCAACAGCTTATAAAAGATATTAATGTACAATTAACTGAAGATGTTTTTAATGCCGCCTTTGCCAATTGGTAAGAAAAGCAATCCGTATTTTTAAATGAGTACTCTACCACAAACCAAAACATTCAGCAACTTGGTTACCATGCCGTCCAGCTTACAAGCTAGCGATGCGGCCAGTTATGAAACGTTGGTAGAAAAATATCCGTATTGCCAAATTTTACAATTTGTAGATGCCAAACTGAATAATACGTCCGAAAAAGCAGCAATTTATGCTCCAGAAGGCGCCGTATTAGAAAAATTTATCAATCGGCCCGAAACTCTAATTAGCTTAGCAGCCTACCAAGCCGAAACGCTTGATCCGCTAGAGCAGGTAGTGGTTCAGGATATAAACGAAATGCCTGAAGAATCAGTAGAAGCAGAATTACATTACCGATTAGAGGAAGACCCCATAGAAGAATTGCCCGATGATACCCATCAATTAATTATGGAGAACATTGCTTCCTCTGACTTTTTTGCCTTAGAAGATAAGGTAACCGAGTCTAAAACTGAAGCAAGTACAAGTAAAGAAGTTTCCCGCTACGATGATGAACAGCTACCCTATACCTTTTTATGGTGGCTCAATAAAACCCGAAAAGCGCATGCCGAAAGCTATCGCCCTTATGTAAGTTTTACCCTCGATACTTCCGAAAAAATTGAGGAAAAACCAAAGCAGGCACCCGATATAGATTTAAACGCTTGGACCGAGCCTACACCCAAAAGAGAACAAAATACGCCTCTCACAGCAGAAAAACGCAAAGGCGACGACATTATTGAGCGTTTCATTCAGCAAGAGCCACAACTGTCGCCACCATCGGCAGATAAAATGAGCCCGGAGAATAAAGCCCGTAAAAGTGCCGAAGATTCACTAGAAGTGGTATCGGAAACATTAGCCAAAATTTACACCGAGCAACTACTCATAGACAAAGCCATTGCTACCTACCAGAAATTAAGTTTGAAATTTCCCGAAAAAAGCACGTACTTTGCCAAGCAAATCGTTGCCTTAGAGCAACGGAAAAATTAATATTAAACGATTATGTATTTCGCACTTGTAATTATTGCCATTTTAGTTTGTGCCCTATTAGCACTATTTATTCTCATTCAAAATCCTAAGGGAGGTGGTTTATCTTCCGGATTTTCAGGTTCAAATACCATTATGGGCGTACAACGTACTGGCGACTTTTTAGAAAAAGGAACTTGGTTTTTAGCCATTAGCTTAATGGTATTGGCCATTTTGGTAAATATGGTAATCCCTAAATCGGGTGTTGTAAACGAGAAAGCAAACGATTTGCAAAATAAAGTTGAAAAAACAGCCCCTATGAAGGCGCCTGTTACCTTACCAAGCGCACCTTTAAACGGCGGTAAATAAGCCAATACTATACGTACTTCAGAAAGGCTCCCTTTTGGAAGCCTTTCTTGTTCCTACAAACTGACAGCATGACACTGCTGCCGTACAACTTTTCGGTAAGCAAGGAAAAATTGACAAAAAAACCCTCAAAATAGGCTTGGCACAATTCATGACTATGTTGAGTAGATTAAATTCACACACAAAATAAAATAAATATGGCATTATCATTTAAACCTCTTGCAGACCGAGTAGTAGTAGAAGCGGCTCCGGCTGAAACTATGACTGCTTCTGGTATTTACATCCCCGAAACTGCCCAAGAAAAACCACAACAAGGAGTGGTTGTTTCGGCTGGACCCGGTAAATATGCAGACCTAACCGGAAATTTAATTCCACTAAGTGTAAAAGTTGGCGACCAAGTTTTATACAGCAAATATGCAGGTACCGAAGTAACCATTGATGGCAAAGAGTACTTAGTTATGCGTGAAGCTGATATTCTAGGAACATTATAATTGGAATAGCCGTTTAACATCGTACGGTAAACCATTAAAAAACAATCAAAATTAGAGTAGTGAGCCTTTAACTAACTACTTCATAAAAATTACTCCATACTAACATAAAGACAATGGCAAAACAAGTAAAATACAACGTTGAAGCTCGTGACGCTCTAAAAAGAGGCGTAGATATTCTGGCTAATGCCGTAAAAGTAACCTTAGGCCCTAAAGGTCGTACGGTAATTATTGATAAAAAATTCGGCTCACCGGCCATTACCAAAGATGGTGTAACGGTAGCTAAAGAAATTGAATTGAAAGACCCCATTGAAAACATGGGTGCCCAAATGGTAAAAGAAGTAGCTTCTAAAACCGCCGATATTGCAGGTGATGGAACTACAACTGCCACCGTATTGGCCCAAGCCATTATTAAGGCTGGCGTTAAAAACGTAGCCTCTGGTGCAAACCCAATGGATTTAAAACGTGGCATAGATAAAGCCGTGAAAATGATTGTTGAAAACCTAAAATCTCAAAAACAAGATGTTGGTGATGATTTTAGCAAGATTAAACAAGTAGCCTCTATTTCTGCTAATAACGATGATGTAATTGGCGAAATGATTGCCGATGCCATGAAAAAAGTAGGTACCCAAGGTGTAATTACCGTTGAAGAAGCCAAGGGAACCGAGACCGAAGTAAAAACCGTAGAAGGTATGCAGTTCGATCGCGGATACCTTTCTCCCTATTTTGTAACCAATGCCGATAAAATGGAAGTAGAATTGGAAAATCCGTATATCTTAATTTATGATAAAAAGATTTCATCCATGAAAGAATTACTGCCTATTTTAGAAAAGCAAGTTCAAACCGGCAAACCCCTAATTATTATTGCCGAAGATTTAGATGGCGAAGCCTTAGCTACCTTAGTGGTGAATAAAATTCGCGGATCCTTAAAAGTAGCAGCCGTTAAAGCCCCGGGCTTTGGCGATAGACGCAAAGCCATGCTAGAAGACATCGCTACCCTAACTGGCGGTACCGTTATTTCTGAAGAAAAAGGCTATAAACTAGAAAGTGCTGAACTAACGCACCTAGGCCAAGCAGAGAAAATTACCGTTGATAAAGACAATACCACCATTATTAATGGATTTGGCAAGCCCGAAGACATCAAACAACGGATCAATGAAATCAAAACCGCTATTGAAATTACCACCTCCGATTACGATAAAGAAAAACTACAAGAACGTTTAGCTAAACTTTCTGGTGGAGTAGCCGTATTGTATATTGGCGCTGCTTCTGAAGTAGAAATGAAAGAGAAAAAAGACCGTGTAGACGATGCCTTGCACGCTACCCGTGCAGCCGTTGAAGAAGGCATTGTTGCCGGAGGCGGTGTAGCTTTTATTCGTGCTATTGAAGCCTTGGCAAACTTAAAAGGCGATAACGAAGACGAAAATACCGGTATCCAAATTGTAAAACGTGCGGTAGAAGAGCCTTTGCGCCAAATTTGCGAAAACGCAGGTGTTGAAGGTTCTATTGTGGTACAAAAAGTAAAAGAAGGCAAAGCCGACTTTGGGTACAATGCCCGGACCGATAAATACGAAAACTTAATTGCAGCCGGTGTAATTGACCCGACTAAAGTAAGCCGTGTAGCCTTAGAAAATGCAGCTTCTATTGCCTCTATGTTGCTAACTACCGAGTGTGTGTTGGCTGATGAGCCGGAAGAAGATAAAGGCCATGCAGCTATGCCTCCTATGGGTGGCGGTATGGGCGGCATGATGTAAGCCCAAGTTTTTACCCATTAAAAAAAGCCCCCCGAAGTTCGGGGGGCTTTTTTTGTATAAAACTAAACGAACTTAATCTTTTACCAAACGGATCGAATACCCGTTAGATTTATAATACGATGTGGACGAAACAGTTGAATTCGTATTAACTAATTGGAAGACAGTGGCACTGGTAGCATTTGTTTCAGTAGAAGTCCAAAACGCAGCTGTATAAAAAAGTTGGTTAAAACTTCCATCCCCCCCATCAATAAATCCTCCAGGTAGGGCTGTTAAACCACTTTCATTCGTTGCATTTGTAGCAGGAGCAGCCCAATGCGTAGTACCCATTTCCTTTAATTTATCCCCAGCATTCGCCCCTAAAGTCTGTATCAGCGTTTGCCATTCAGCTGCTGTAGGCACATGCCAACCGTCAGGTGCTATTTTCGGATCTGTAGCCGCATAATAATTGTACAAAGCGCCATAGTCTGGTTTATTAACAAAATTGAATCCGTAATAGGCAAAGGCAGGTGTATTCAAATTCATAAAATTTGCTTGTACATCTACATAGGGAATGGAACTCCCATCCTTAAACTTAGTAGATCTTAAATTTCCAGTCGTCCAAATTTGGTTGCCTATTTTTACCGTTTGGTACACATTGCCTTCAAAATCGCTTACCGGTGCAGAAGGGGTAGAAAGAGGCACCGGTGTAGGTGTTTTATCTCTTTTACACGAAAGCGTTAAACTAAAAAGCAGTATTAAACCACTTAACATGGGGGTATAAAATTTGTTTTTCATAATCTTTAATTTTTACTATTGGTATGAAAGTAGATGATTGTGCGATATAGCAAAAGATGTTTCCGACCAACACCAACATAACGCCGACGAAGGGCAAAAAGTATGGGACGAGCGGATTTGCCCCTTTTTATCTTTATCATTGTTTTAAAAATTAAAAAGGCGTGCGTCTCAATAAATTCATCAGCGAAAGTGGTTTGTGTTCCCGCAGGGAGGCCGATCGCTATATCAGTCAGGGTAGCGTTTTTATTAATGGCCGTAAAGCCATTATTGGCGACCAGGTACAGCCGGGTGACCAAGTGAAAGTGAATGGCAATTTGCTAGAACCTCTAACCGCAGAAGATTTGGTGTTTATTGCACTCAACAAACCCGTAGGCATTACCTCCACCACCGAAGATAAGATAGTTACCAATATAGTCGATTTTGTAAACCACAGTTCCCGCATTTTCCCCATTGGCCGTTTAGATAAAGATTCTCAGGGTTTAATCTTTTTAACCAATAATGGCGATATGGTAAACAAGATTTTACGAGCCGGAAACAAGCATGAAAAGGAGTATGTAGTAACGGTAGATAAACCGATTCATGCAGCTGTTATTGAACAAATGGCCAATGGCGTACCCATGTTGGGGGTGGTAACCAAAAAATGCAGTATTGTACAAGAAGGGCCGCAAACGTTTCGTATTACCCTCATTCAAGGTTTAAACCGCCAAATACGCCGCATGTGCGAATACTTTGGCTACGAGGTTAGCAAACTAGAGCGGGTGCGTATTATGAACATTACGCTAAAAGGTTTAGCCCTTGGCGATTGGCGGGATTTAAGTCCGGAGGAAATGAGCACCATTTACGAGGCTAGTGCGCAATCTTCTTCGGAGCTTGTAAAAAAGAAAAGTACCACTAAACAGCCAAGCCCCAAATCCAAACCAAAAACAAAGCCTAATCCACGTACAACAGCTAAAACCGCTGTTAAAAAGAATAATCCCGATAAACGAAATCGCAAAGCCGGAGCTAAACCTAGCCGAAAGCCCGCAGCTAGAAAAACTGGAAGAAGATAAATTAGGCGATTAGCTGCTGCACCCACTCCCCATACATTTTCCCGGAAGGATGCAAGCCATCGGAAGCCAAAAGGCTGAGATCGGTAGCTGCTAGCCATGAGTGTGGAGTAATATTTATAAAAACTACGCCCAACTTTTCGGAAATTTCTTTTGCCGCTGCATTAAAAGCATTTATTTCTTTCGCTACTTGTTCAGCCACACGGCCTTCTTTTTCAGCAAAAGGTGTCACGCCCCAATCGGGAATAGAGAGCACCCGTACTCGTTCAATATCCGCTCCTGCAAATGCAATAGCTTGCTTAAGCAGCTGTTCAAATTCTGCGGAATAGTTAGCCAAAGCATATCCTCGGTATTGGTTATTCACCCCAATAAGAAGGGTAACCATGTCATAAGGGGGGGTTAGGGTAGCGGTATCAATAGCTGCTTGCAACTCATCTGTTGTCCAGCCGGTTTGGGCAATAATCTGTATACTTTCTACCGGATGGCCCTGCTTTACTAAAGCCTCTTTAAATTTATACGGGAACGATTCGGCGGCAGAAACTGCTTCACCAATGGTATAGGAATCACCCAGAGCTAAATAGGATTTTACGGCTTTCATTCGGAGAGTTGCATGGAAAATAGGGCGGCGATATGTACTTTCAACTTTTGTTTCACCTCTTCCATGTCTAACGCTTTCCCCAATTCTTGCGCCATAGAGGTTACTGCTTTATCGTCAATACCACAGGGAATAATATGTTTAAAATAGCTTAAATCAGAATTTACATTAAAGGCAAAACCATGCATGGTTACCCAACGGCTACAACGCACGCCTAGTGCGCAAATTTTTCGGGCAGTGGGTAAATCGGGGTCCAGCCAAACGCCGGTATAGCCGGGGTAGCGCCCTGCGGAAATGCCATAGTCGGCAAGGGTTAAAATAACCGCGTCTTCCAAGGTTCGTAAATACAAATGGATATCGGTAAAAAAATTATCTAAATCGAGAATGGGATAACCAACCAATTGCCCGGGACCATGGTAGGTGATATCGCCACCACGGTTAATTTTATGATATTCCGCTTGGTACTTCAATAATCCTGCACCATCTAAGAGCAAGTTTTCGGGCTTGCCACTCTTGCCTAAGGTGTACACATGCGAATGCTCTACAAAAACCAAATAATTTGGTGTAGGCTGAGTGTTTCCAGCCCCTCTATTTTGGGTTTTAATCGCCACCGTATCGGCAAACAAGCCTTCTTGCTTATCCCAAGCCTCTTGGTAGCCCAGTGTCCCCCAATCCTGAAAAATAACGTGTTTATTTTGCATAGCTCTCCTCCCCACAAACATACGCTAATACATACGAGCCAAAGCGCTCAAAAGCCACTTCAAAAATCAATTTTACTGCTTTATTTTTTAAGCTAGCACGTATCGTTCCTTTTTCGGCATAATCAAAAGGTTGCAAATGAATGTGTTCTTTAAAAGACACCCCACTTTTTCCTTGAAGCTTATATATGGCCTCTTTTGCAGCCCAACAGGCATATAAATGTGAAACAGTATGTTCTGGATTTATAAAAGAGCGCTCGGCTTCAGTTAAAAATTTAGGTGCCAGTGCTTCTATTTTTGGTTTAACCAACTCTATATCGATGCCTACTGCTCGTGTTTCACTAATCATTACCGCCGCATAATCGTAGGAGTGGCTTAACGAAATATGGTGCGGAAAATTAACCAAATAAGGTTTGCCATGCGCATCGGCTTTGCAGTCGATGTAATGCTCGGTTTGCAAGAGTGTACGTAATAACACTCGGGTAGCCAGCCAATGTACTTGGCGCTTATGTTGTCCCAAGCTCTCAAAATAGGCTTGTTCTTGCTCGTCTAGCTGTAATTGAGCTATTAGTTCATCGGCCGATTCTTCAATCTTCCAAACAGCTAGCGTAGCCGAATCTTGCAGTTCTTTTTGATAAACGAGTGCCATGGTGGCTCAAAAATACGCCATATATTGCAGGGCGCAAAAAAAGAAGAGCCGCTTGCTGTGTTTAGCAAAAATAATTTATAAATTTAGTGCAACAGATATACCAAATACATGATACTTTCAGACAAACGCATTTTAGAAGAAATTGAAAAAGGCACCATTATTATTGAACCTTATAAACCCGAATGCTTAGGCACCAATTCTTACGATGTGCATTTGGGCAAATACTTGGCCACCTACAAAAACAGAGTACTCGATGCCAAAGCACACAACGAAATTGATCATTTTGAAATTCCGAAAGAAGGCTTTGTATTGCACCCTGGAACCCTGTATTTGGGCGTAACATTAGAATATACAGAAACACATGCACATGTGCCTTTTTTAGAAGGAAAATCGAGCACTGGCCGTTTGGGAATTGATATACATGCTACTGCCGGTAAAGGCGATGTGGGTTTTTGCAATACCTGGACCCTAGAAATCTCTTGCGCACAACCCGTACGCATTTATGCCGGTATGCCCATTGGCCAACTTATTTATTTTGTGGTAGAAGGCGATATTGCTACCATGTATAACAGCAAGGGAAATGCGAAATACAATAACAAAACCACACGCCCCGTAGAGAGCATGATGTGGAAAAATCAATTTTAAAAAACACGTAAATGAATACCATACAAGTTAGTGTACAAGATCACATTGCCTATATTACCTTAAACCGAGGAAGCTCTAACGCCATTAATGGCGAAATGGTAAGTGAACTTAGCGATATGTTCAAAAACCTGGAAGCCGATGACCAGGTGGGCGGGGTAATTTTAACAGGTAAAGAAGGCTTTTTTTCTGCAGGCTTAGACCTTATTGAACTGTATACCTACAACGAGGAGCAGATTAGGCAATTTTGGAAAGATTTTTTAAACATGGTATCGGTTTTAGCGGGCTTTAAAAAGCCACTAATTAGTGCCATAAGTGGGCATAGTCCAGCTGGTGGTTGCGTGTTGGCTATTTGTTCCGATTACCGCATTATGGCCGAAGGCAAATTTATTATTGGACTTAATGAGGTGCCCGTAGGCATTATTGTACCCGATAGCATATTTCACCTTTACGCCTTTTGGCTTGGCCAAGGCAAAGCCTACCAAAGTTTATTAGAAGGCAAATTGTTTAGAGCCGATGAAGCCCTAAGCATTGGTTTAGTAGATGAGGTAGTAGCTCCCAATTTGGTACTTACAACGGCCCAACGCAAAATGAAACAATATGTTGGACTAGATTGGACCACCTGGCAACAAACTAAACAAAATTTACGTGCAGAATTATTAGAAAAAGTTCGGGCCGACCAAAATGCCACCCTCGAAGTGATGCTGAAACAATGGTGGGCACCAAGTACACGTTCAATTTTACATACCATCATTCAAAACCTACAAAAAAAAGCGAATGTATAACGAACCCATGTTAAGAGACAATGCCTTAAAAGGCAAAACCATTGTAGTTACAGGCGGTGGAACCGGCTTGGGTAAAGCCATGAGTACCTATTTTTTAGAACTAGGTGCCAACGTGGTTATTACTAGCCGAAAGCTAGACGTATTGCAAAAAACAGCGGCCGAATTGGAAGAAAAAACGGGCGGCAAAGTATTGGCTTTGGCCTGCGATGTACGCAACGATTTTGAAGTAGAACAGGTACTGAAACAAACCTTAGAAACTTTTGGCGCTGTGCATGGCTTATTAAACAATGCAGCAGGTAATTTCATCTCTCCTACCGAACGCCTTTCGGCTAAGGCCTTTGGGGTAATTATTGATATTGTTTTGAAAGGTACCGTAAACTGCACCTTGGCTTTTGGTAAACATTGGATAACCCAAAAACAGCCAGCCAGCATTTTAAATATTGTAACCACCTATGCTTTTACCGGTTCGGGATATGTAGTGCCTTCGGCTTGTGCCAAAGGTGGCGTATTGGCCATGACCCGTTCTTTGGCTGCCGAGTGGGGCCACTATGGTATTCGTTGCAATGCCATCGCTCCGGGGCCTTTCCCTACCAAAGGCGCTTGGGATAGATTATTACCTGGCGATTTAGCCAAGAAATTCGATTTTAAAAACCGTGTGCCGCTTAAACGTGTGGGCGAACATCAAGAATTAGCCAATTTGGCGGCCTATTTAATTTCCGATTTTTCGGGATATGTAAACGGTGAAGTAATAACCATTGATGGGGGCGAATGGCTACAAGGAGCCGGACAATTTAATGGCCTAGAAGCCGTTACTCCTGAAATGTGGGATATGTTGGAACAAATGATCCGTAATACCAAAGGAAGTTAAACACCGGTTTTTGTATCTTTATAAAATGGGCACCCAAACTCAGGAAGAAACCTTTACCCTCGATGAGATACTAGTATCCCTAAAGTCTATTCATAGGCTCATTTTATGGAATGACGAGGTAAACACCTTTGAACATGTGATTTACTGCTTGGTGAAATACCTAGACTATTCCGAACTACAAGCCGAAAAAATTGCTTGGCTGGTACACACCGAAGGAAAAACTGCAGTTTTAGAAGGTTCTTTTACCGAAATGGAAATTTATCGTAAAATCTTACAACAGGAAGGCCTTGCAGTAAGCGTTGAATAAATTGCTTAATCCAAGCCATCAACTTTAATAGCCACCTTGCCCTTTGCTTCTAACATAGATACAATGGCTTGTGGAGTTAAAATAAGTTTGCCGGGTTGTATGGTAGTTAATGCCCCGCTTACATGAATGCCTTTTACAGGTTGGTACCCGTTGAGATAGGCTGCAGCTGTTTTTTGTCCGTTAGTTAAATACTCGGCAATAGAAAAACGGCAGCTTTCTTGAATTTTTTTGGCAATTAGCCCATGTACCAACCAATCGCCGGTTTTAAGTAATTTGTTTTTAGAATCTAGCACAAAATCTACGCCCTCTAAATACACCTCTTTTGTGGCGGCATCGTATTTAGGTATACCGCTCAAGTAAAAGGTGCCATTTACGGTTCCGGACATGTTTAACGCAACTATTAATTTACCTTCTTTTCCCCACAAATCGATTCGATTGATGGTAACCGCTCGTTTACCCGAACTAAAGGTTTGCCCCGCAAAATTTTGCTGCACCAAGGCCGCTGCATTGGCGTAGGTAATAATATTGGCTACGCTTAAATTAAAATCGGTAGTAGGCAGGGTATTGGGGACCAAATTGAGCTGGGTTTTATCGAATTTAAGACTAGGTTGGGCGTTTATAGACGTTTCAATATAGGCTTTCATACCCAAGTTAAAACTAATTTTTTGATTGGCCACCGTAGTAGGGCTAGCATACAAAGCCAAGGGCTGCATGCCCACCCAAACCTTATACGCTGGGTTTACTTCTATAGGCTTGGCTAATTGTTCTAGGGCCGCTACTACATAGGGTTTTATATCGAAAGATTGGGCAATGGCATCGTCTACTTTTTTAGCTAGTTTGCCTTTAAATATAGAAAGTACCGGATTGATGAGGTAGGTAATAGGCAACTCTCTGCCGGCAATAACAATACTCGGACTTTCAACCCAATCAATATTTTCTATTTGGGTTTGGGTTACCAATTTCCAGTTTTGAACCGCTACAGCAGAGTTTAATTTAATTACGCCATTTAAATTTACTTCACGGGTATCGTATACCGAGAGGCCGAATTTATCGATACCGTATTTCACTTTTACCCAAATTTTTAGGGGCAACTCCATAGCCAATCTGCCATTTACTTCCTTAATAACAATGGGTGCTTCTTTCCATACTTTTAGCATCACCTTATCATCTTCCAAATTGGCATCTTCATAAATTAAGCCACTTAAATGCGTATTGGTTTGATTTTGAAGATCGGATACCTGAATTTCTAAAGGAATATTGGCATAAGAAATTTGTTTATCGTACACAATATCGGTAGCGTAGCTCGGTTCTGGCTTTAAAGCAGCAATCTTAGAGGTGGTGCCACATGCGCTCAACAGCGTAGCAATGCAAGTTGTAAGGATGACTAGGTTGAAAATTTTCATTTAGGTTATATTTGGCATGCAAAGGTATAAATGCACCTTGGCTTTCTAAAACGAATAACATTATTTAACAGTATGCCCGCCTTTGAGTATATTAGACTATTGTGAATTTTTATTGATAAAAAAAATGAAACTAGCTATACTTTCTGCCATTTTAGTAGTGATATTAATGATTATGCGTAACAAAAGAAGATAACATGTCTGTAATACGTCTAAAGCACACCGAAACGGGGTTTAATTGGATTGATGTAAGCAACCCAACATCTGCCGAATTACAAGAACTAAGTGCAGAGTTTGGCTTAAACCAGTATACCTTAGCCGACTGCCTAGAACCCGATCATTTGCCCAAGGCCGAAGACCTGGGTGCTGTTAAATTTTTAATTACCCGAAAAATACTGGATGAAGTAATAGGTCAAAAGCTGCACACCGTACAACAATTAAGTACCAAGGTGGCCATATTTTTTAACGAAGATTTTATAATTACCGTACACCGCTTGCCCCAAGCATTTATTACAGAATTACAAGCTTCTTTCGAGCAGAAATTGGTGTACAAAAACCCTGCACAGCTTGCCGCAAAAATTTTGTTACAGGTTTTACAATCGTATAATAACCCCACTTTACAGTTAGCTGCCGAACTCGATAAATACGAAACAGCTGTATTTTTGCGCCGTACCCAGGCAAACATTTTAAGTGAGTTGTATTACCTAAAGCGCAAAATAAATATCATTATTAAGTTATTGATTTTAACAGAAGATATAACGCATGCGCTGAATGCCTATAAAGCGCATAATTTGGCCTTACAAGATGCCAAAGACCTACACACCAAATTGCTCACCCTCTTTAATCAATTGCATGATGATGTAGGGAATTTACAGCAGATTTACCTCTCCATATCGGCACAAAAAACAAATGAGGTAATGAAAGTATTAACTACTTTTTCGGTGTTCTTTTTGCCCCTCACCTTTATTGTAGGGGTTTATGGCATGAATTTTAAATTTATGCCCGAGCTAGAAAGTGCCTGGGGTTACCCTATAGTATGGGCTAGTATGGTAGCCATTACGGTAATAATTTACTGGTGGTTTAAGCGTAAAAAATGGTTTTAGTGCTCTATGCGCCTTAATTGTTGGAGCAATAAGTCGTTCTTCTCCATCATCTTCATCAATAAGGAATTATAGCTCGAGTATTCATCACGGAATACTTTGCATTGAAATATTAACTTATCTGATGTTAGTATTTTCTTCGTTTCTGGTAATTGAAATATAAAGTCGTGATACTTCTTCGCATTTATAGCAGAGTTTCCGCTCTTTATATCCGTATTACTTACTTTATCTGGCCTTGTAATCAATAAATGACCAATCGGAAGGTTGCGATCGAAAAAATCCATACCATTTTTATCGTAAATGGCATTGTTGTCTTGCAATTGCTTAAACATTACCTCGTAATAGTACGAAATTTCGAAACGTAGTGAACGTGCACTGATATAACTGAGCATGCCACTCGATTGTATATTTTTAAAGGTGGTATTATTTATAAAAACCGTACTGTAAGATGGGAATGGTTTCATTGTTTTATATACCGCTACCAATTGCTCATAGCTTATGACACCCGAATGGTAGTCATATAACAAGTTATCGAATTGTAAAAGTGTAGAATCGCCTTGTTTATAACTAGCTATTAAGGAAGTCATTTTAGTGGAGTCTGATCTTAAATCCTCCACCAACGACTCATAATTTTCTTGCATTTTAGCCTCTATTAGGCTATGTTCCCGGTAATTTTCGGCAAAAAAACCAAGGGTAACGGCGGTAAACAGCATCAAAAATTCAGTAAAATATTCCGTTATTTTTTTGGGAATATGGTGTTTATGGTGTACTTCCACGGGTCTTAAATTATATGTTTAACCAAACATAATAATAAGATTGTATACAAAAAAATGAGGTTTAAATAATTACGCTCAGTTATTAAAAAAACAATACTATAGCCAATTAGAACAAATACAAGTGTAATGCAATTACCGGAATTTGCTTGGCAATGAGTTTTTCGATATCCTTGTAGCGCTGGCTAGTAGGATGAAAAATGGTTTTAAAGAATAGAAAATATACCCGAAATTAACTGAAACATGAATTTGACCATTTGGGGTGCAGCGCAACAGGTTACTGGCAGTATGCACCTTCTTAAAACAGATCAGTACCAGATATTGATAGATTGTGGGCTCGATTACGAACGCAACAGCTCACAAGAACAGAACGAAGAGTTCCCCTTTAATCCGGCCGAAATTGACGTCGTGATTTTAACCCATGCCCACATAGACCATTCCGGTAATTTACCCACTTTAATTCGCATGGGCTTTACTGGCCAAATTCTATGTACACACGCCACTAAAGATTTAGCCGAACTACTACTGTTAGATTCAGTAAGTATTTTCTTAAGCAAACAAAGAGGGCGTGCTAAAGGAAAAAATAGAAAAAGCCAAGGCCCTAATCCGCTATACTTACAAAAACACGTTCACGAAACCATCGATAAGATGGTGGATATTGCTTTTAATAAGCCTTTCAAAGTAAACGAATACATTGCGGTAGAATTTATTCCTATAGGCCATTTGTTAGGTGCCGCCGCAGTGGTACTACGTATTGTAGAAGCGGGTATTGAAAAAAAAATAGCCTTTACTGGCGATATTGGCAGAAAAAACTATCCACTACTCCCAGATCCACAAGCCCTGCCAGCGGTTGATTTTTTGGTTTGCGAATCTACCTATGGAGGTCGCTATCATAGTCAAGGGACAAGTATTGAAGAAAAATTAACAGAAACTATCCAACAAGCCTGCATTAAAACCCCGGGGCGTTTAATTATTCCGGCATTTAGTATAGGGCGCACTCAATCGCTTATATATACGCTTAACCGTATTTTTTTAGAAAAGGGGCTCCCTCCCATTCCTATATTTGTGGATAGCCCTTTGGCACAATACGCCACAGAAGTATACCGTAAACACCGCAAATTATTGCACCCTGAGGCGCAAGCTTTTTATGCGCATCATGGCGATGAATATGAATTCGAAAACCTTACGTATACCCAAAATTTAAAGGAGAGCAAAGCCATTGCCAATTTTTATGAGCCTTGTATTATTATTTCATCAGCAGGTATGCTAGAGGGTGGCCGTATACAAGATCATTTATATTATAATGTACAAAACTTCTACTGCACCTTGCTATTCATCGGCTTTTGTTCCAAAGGTACCTTAGGCCATAAATTATTACGTGGCGATTCCTTTGTGCGTATTCGCGATAGGGAGTTGCCCGTGTATGCCACCATTGAAAAAACCGATTTGTTGAGTGGGCATGGTGATCATGCTGATTTAATGCAGGTAATTACACAGCAAAAAAACCTACAAAAATTATTTTTAGTCCACGGAGAACCCAGTAGCATGGAAGAACTTGCCCAAAGTGCTACGGAATTGGGTTATGAGACCTGTATTCCGAAAAGAGGAATGCAGTATACCCTCTAAAATACTACTAAAACGTATTTAGTACTTCGACCGCGATTTTGCAAACCAACTTCTACCGCCTGTAGCCGGCTTTGCGCTACCTTGGGGTTTGGGGTTTTGATGACCCTTGTCTCTACGGCCTTGCTGTTGCTTAGGTGCTTTTACCGGATTATGATCTTGCAAAGGATAAGGGTGATTGGCAATTACCGGAATCTGCTTGGCAATAAGTTTTTCGATATCCTTTAAATAGGCTTTTTCTTCTGCATCGCAAAAAGAGAAGGCACTGCCTTTGGCTCCTGCTCTACCTGTACGACCGATACGGTGTACATACGTTTCCGGAATGTTGGGCAATTCGTAGTTTAATACATATTCCAGTTCGTCTACATCGATACCACGAGCGGCAATATCAGTAGCTACCAAAACTCGGGTAGTTTGTGCTTTAAAATTGTTTAAGGCCCGCTGACGAGCATTTTGCGCCTTGTTTCCGTGTATAGCTTCGGCCGTAATGCGGTATTTTAGCAAAAGCTTTACCACTTTATCGGCACCGTGTTTGGTACGGGTAAATACCAACATGGTTTTAATCTCAGGGCTTTTTAGAATATCTACCAATAATGCTGCTTTATTCCCTTTATCTACAAAATAAATACCCTGATTAATAATTTCTACCGTAGAAGAAACCGGGGTAACCGATACTTGTTTGGGTTTATTTAAAATACTATCCGACAGTTTAATAATATCCGGCGGCATGGTAGCCGAGAAAAACAACGACTGGCGTTGTTTGGGTAATACCGTAAGTAGTTTTTTTACATCGTGTATAAAACCCATATCGAGCATACGATCGGCTTCATCGAGTACAAAAATTTCTACATCTCTGAGGCTTAAAAAACCTTGGTTCATTAAATCTAACAAACGGCCAGGCGTGGCAATAACCACATCTACTCCGGTTCTTAAGGCATTTACTTGAGCACCTTGGCTTACTCCGCCAAAAATAACACTGCAGGTTAAGCCCGTATGGCGGCCATAGGCTTTAAAGCTTTCGCCAATTTGAATGGCCAGTTCTCTGGTGGGCGTAACAATTAAACTGCGTATTTTTTTCTTCTTATCGAAGCTTTTATTGGCGCTTAATAACTGAAGAATGGGAATGGTAAAGGCGGCGGTTTTTCCGGTGCCGGTTTGCGCACAACCTAATAAATCGTTTCCTTCTAATACCAAAGGAATGGCTTGTGCTTGTATGGGTGTTGGTGTAGTATAACCTTCGTGTTTAAGCGCTTTTAAAATAGGCTCTATAAGGTTTAAATCTTGAAATTGCATGTATGTGTTTAAGGGTGATGTTGGAGCAATGAGAACCAATGCTCTCTAAAATTTGTGCAAGATACGGCTTTTATTTCGGACAAGGCTTTCTGCATCAAAAAAAGGCCTCTCCAGTAATGAAGAGGCCTTTTGAAAAAGGGTACGTTTGGTTTAAAACAAATACTTCGTGCTTAAGAAATTAGAACTGTGTGTATCTACAATTTCGTTAAACAAATGCTTATTGCTATCGTTTAATTTGGTTGCTACCAAAGAGCGAATAGAAAATGCTCGTAAAGCATCTACTACCGAAAGCGTTCCTTCGGCACTATCTTTACGGCCGGTAAATGGAAACACATCGGGCCCACGTTGGCATTGGCAATTGATGTTTACTCTACTCACCTGATTTATTAGCGGATCAATTAAAGAAGCTACTTCATCTTTATCTTGACTAAAAATACTCACTTGTTGTCCGTGGGTAGATTCGATGAGGTAGTTGATAGGTTCTTCCAAATCATCAAAAGGTACTACCGGAATAAGCGGACCAAATTGTTCTTCGGTATAGAGTTTCATGTTTTTGTTTACCGGATATAAAATGGCCGGATATACAAATGATTCTACCGTTTCGCCACCGTCTGGGTTTATTACTTTGGCGCCATGGGCAAGGGCATCAGTAATGCATTCTTTTAAATAGGCCGGTTTTTGCGGTTCTGGAAGTGGGGTTAATGCCACACCCGGATCCCAAGGCATACCGGGTTTTAGTGCCTCTACAGCTGCCGTAAGTCCTTTCAAAAATTCATCAACCAGGCTACGGTGTACAAATACTATTTTAAGTGCTGTGCAACGTTGTCCATTAAAGGAAAGTGCGCCCAACACGGTTTCT
>Ga0209550_10000688_pt1 | contig 32305 bp, 24 predicted proteins | sample LauGreSuBDMM15SN_2_FD_187567 | JGI IMG/M metagenome (GOLD analysis project Ga0209550, IMG submission 187567) | Freshwater lake microbial communities from Lake Michigan, USA - Su13.BD.MM15.SN (SPAdes) (version 5) | ecosystem: Environmental > Aquatic > Freshwater > Lake | place: Lake Michigan... | reverse complement strand
GGGCGGCTTTACCTCCTCAATACGCTTAAATGATCTCATTTATTTTGGCCAATAAAAGAATCAACCGCTTCTAACGCTGCTAAGATTGCAGCATCCATATTATAATATTTGTAGTTCGCCAATCGACCAACAAAGAAAACTCCTTCCTCCTTGAGGGCCAGAGCCTGATATTTGGTAAAGAGTGCCTGATTTTTTTCAGTTGGGACCGGGTAATACGGATCTCCCTCTGCCAGTGTATACTCTTTGACAATCGTAGTACGCCCAGGAACATTCTGATGTAGAAAATGCTTGTATTCAATGATACGGGTAAAAGGTACAGAAGGAGAGGGATAATTGACAGCCCCTATTGGTTGAAACTGATCGATAGCCAAGGTCTCCTCTTCGAAGCGAATAGATCGATATTCAAGTTTCTCATAACCAACTGATGCAAAATAGGCATCGATGGGCCCTGTATAGAAGACATAGTCATAGTCCACCTTCATTGAATGCTCATAGCCAGTCGACAGTATTACTGTGATACCTGGATGATCTAACATTGAGGCCACCATCGCTGTATATCCCTTAGAAGGTAGAGCCTCCCACTTGTCAGAAAAATAATATGGGTTCCAGTCCATACGAACAGGTATACGGGATAAGACTGAGGGATCAAGATCAGCGGGATACTTTTCCCACTGTTTGTACGTATAGCCCTTGAAGATCTTCTCATAGAGTTTGGGGCCGACACGGGAAAGCGCAACGTCTTCAGATGTCTTCGGCTCGACACAGGGCACAGCCTCTTTTGCGAGCCATTCCTTCATTTCTGATTCAGAGGTGATGTTAGTTCCGCAAAGGATATTCACAGTATCTATATTGACAGGTACAGGGAAGAATGTGCCATCTAGAGTTCCTTGGACCTTGTGTTTCCATGGTATCCATGTTGCAAATCGTTCAACAAAGGTACGGACACGTTCCGAGCTTGTATGGAAAAGATGGGCCCCGTACTTATTCATCCGAATGCCCGCATCATTCACATAGTCATAGCAGTTCCCTGCAATATGATCCCGTTTCTCAAGTATGGTTATCGTGTGACCCAGTTCTGCAAGAGACCTTCCAACTGTCGCCCCTGATAACCCAGCACCGACAATTAGAATCTTCATTACTAAAGAGTAATGATTTTTTCTTTATACTAACCATTTAAAGAAAACTCACGTAACTGTTTTATATGGACAAATTTATCTTTTTTTACTCACCTCTTTATACGTTTTATCATGAGCACATCACAAAGAATTTATCTGGTCTCTTTGATGTTGAGTCAGTATTAATTGACGATATTCAGAATAATAATAAACGTCATACCTTCTGGGGAGGGGTTTCTGTAAAGATTGAAATTATTATCCAAAAAATTAAAGAAAATATGGATAAAAATATCTTGTTCTCAGATGCTACTATTTTTATTAATCAGAATAACAGACATCAATTAGTTGATTTTTTTAATTTATACAAGACAAATGATCTTTGTTTTGCAGATAATGATGGGCGCGGATACTATAATATTGGTCTAATATTGATCAAATGTACACATGCAACACTACACTTCTTTGAGAATGTGCTTCACGATTTAACACAGAGTAAGGGATGGGACCAAGATGTTATTAATAAACACTTGCAAGGAAGGCATACTATGAAAGTCTCTGTATTTGATAATAAAAAGATCCTATGTGGTTATGAGTTTAATGCATCATTACGAGATCAATATTTAATCTTCAAGTCTTTTATTGATCATACTCCTAATAGTATTACAAATTTTAATAGACGCCTGGATATATTTAAATATGCTGGTCTAATTACTAGTGAAGAATATTCTCACTACTATAGGTGAGCCTAAGTTTACCGTATATTTTTTAAATCTGACTGTTAATTAAATGATCCATATCATCGGTGCAGAGTTATGGGGGGGCTCTTTTCCTACTGATAAATTACGATTGCCGTGTAGGCCTACACATTTTTATGTAGATACACATAAAATGCCGGATAAAGAACAGTGTAATATTTATCTTCAAGTAGAGCCTAATGCTATAGTAAATAATAGAGATCATATTCTTATGCATGCGCCCAAATATAAGTATATTTTAACCTTTGATAAATCCCTTCTTCATCTTCCAAATGCAAAAAAATACATTGCAAATGCTACATGGATTACGAAAGAAGATGCAGAATCAATACATTTAGAACAGAAGAAGTTTCAGCTATCATCCTTAACTGGTGCAAAGGCTTCTACTGCGGGCCATAGATTCCGTATAGAAGTTCTAAAGAAATCTTCCGACTTCACTATTCCATCTATCTTTTTTCGTAGTAATATTCCCCCCATGACATCCAAGTGTTCAGACAAGATACACTTATTTCGTGAATTTCAATTTTCCCTTGTCATAGAAAATTCACGCCAAGACAATTATTTTAGCGAGAAATTATGCGACTGCCTATATACTAAGACTATTCCCATCTATTATGGGGCCCCAAATATAACAGAATATTTTGATACATCCGGCTGGATTATTCTTGAGAATGAATCTGTCGATGAGTTATTAGCTAAGATTAGTATCCTAGATAATACATGGTATCAGAGACATTTAGATACTGTATTACAGAATTATACGACTGTCTTACAGTATTTAACTATAGAAGGAAATTTTAATCGCGTATTAGATACTTTAGACTATTGATGAATAGTCTTAAGAAAGGCCCACACACGTTCTTTTGCTGCATCATTCTCAATGAATGGCAATGTCCCGACTACCAAAGATCGTGTAATAGTACGCACATCATCTAGGGGTATACCACGTGCTCTAACTTCATTGACAAATAGGTCTAACATATCGTGTCTATAGATCTCATTAAGACTGTCTCCATAGAGAGCTGCATCATATCCTAAAATGGATTGATACAACTTTCCATAATCATAGAGACGATCTCCGCCAGTGGTTAGGATCCCATTGACCTGCCCCTTCATATCGATATACTTTAAGTTTCCCTTGAAATCAATGAGAATATTACTGAACCACAAATCCCCGTGAATAAATGCGACGCCTGTTGGTATATACGATGAGAGTGCCATCAAGCAGGCCTCTTGTATATCTGATGCATCTGGAAATGGATAGTCCTCCTTCACAGTGAACCGCTTCCTCAGTTTATCTGAATAATTCGCGCACATATCCTCCTTAGATGGCACAGGGCCCGGTATATTGTGCAGAATATCCATGAACTCAAACACCTGTTTAATATGTGTCTTCGTAATCAGACCCTGTTTAAACAAGGTATAAAATGGAATACCCTTAATCGCCTCCATGTATAGATCTGCTTGGTCTCCTCGAATCGTGGATCCACCATACTTGGGGAAATACTCTGATATAGAGGTATCCGGAATATTCTGATAGAAATAGATCTCGCCACGCAAGAATGAGGCGGGTCCCGTCTTTTTAACTTTAGAATCCACAATAGTCACCGAATTATGGACATTTGTTGGCAGAGCATTCAGAGGAGAGGTCGACTCAGACATCATATATCCCATAAGTTGCACAGAGTCGCGATACGGGTTTACAGCACGATCATCAATGTACATATCGGCGATCGGTTTGCCGAAGATAATCTCATCATAGGGAATATCAAAATCAGCGAGAGTCTGGAATGTTAGAGCCCCAATATCTTTGATTACAGCTCCCACATTATGTTTATGCGTGAGCATTCGACGAGCGGTATGAATAATAATCGTATGACCATCGGCCTTCATCTGACGGGCTACAGCTATGATTGATTCGATAGGTTTGACTGTACTATAGTCTCCAGGAATCTGGGGATAGGTAACTAGAGTATTATCCAAGTCGAAACAGACTCGCATCGCGGGTTTCGTAATCTTGGACCAGGAAGCATTGAGCTCTTTCAGGGATCCAATATGATAGACATCGCCATCAAAATGGATGCCTTGAATGGGTGCCCCGGTATCTAACATCTGAATAAAGAGACTAGACATATATAACTCATTGCCCGCATACTTCTGCATACATGACGAGGCTATATCCCTGAATTGCTGAATATTCTTGAATCCGTAGACTCCACAACAGAATGAAGAAGAGATCCGTTTCTTCTCTACGAACTGTGTGACATATCCATTATCCAGAGTGAGGAAACTATAAGCTTCGGATCCCGTAGTATCTGTGGCATAGCCTAGGAAGGCAGATTCCTTGCTGCTAAAAAAATCATCAGGGAAATTGAAGACAACATCATTATCGAGGAATACAATTGGTTCATCTGTATCAAAGCCCTTTGTGCCTAACCAGGCTGTTTCAACTGGTCCTCGAGTAAAATAGGGAATCCAATGGATATGACATTTCCTACCCTTGAATTGATTATGGATAATCTGTTCAAAATTGTACTTGGCAAGATGAGGGGCCGCAATAAAATGAAGTGTGGTGACGTGGTCGGGTAACTTCTCGAGACAAAAGGCTATTGATGGTTTCCCATTAATCATATTGAGCGGTTTAGGAAAGGAATAATCTCCAAGTCGTGATCCAATACCCCCACAAAGTACTACAACTTTCATCTTATTAATAAGAATAAAATAATATATCATAAATAGCATGCGTAAGGTACTATTGGTATTCACGGGCTTAATAGATTCTCCTTTAGGAAATTATGGGCCATGGCCCAAGAAACAGCATGATGGTACCCATTATCTTATTCCTTGTTATGATTCTATCAAAAAAAATATAATAGATGCGAATAAAGATTATACAGTGGATACCTTATTTTACTGCTGGGGTTCTGATAATGATCTTATATCAAAGATAAATAACCTATATAATCCAATTAAATCTAGATTTACTCAAGAAAACCTCGAAAATCGTTTTTTTTCTAAGATGAAAGGTAATAAACTCGCATGGGAGCTTGCTAAAACCCTTAACACTATACAGGAATATAAGTATATTATGTTTTTACGACCAGATATAATTTTTTTTAAAGCTATCAATTTTGATTCTTATAAGTACACGGATATATATCATAATGATGGGAGACCGGATCAACAGGGTCATTACGGAGATTTCTATTTTTTAATGAACAAAGAAAATGCAGAATATTTTGCATCTTTTTTCGACATGTATTATGAACAATATAAAGAGACAACAGCAACTGAAGTTAACTTTAGGAATATTTATTTACCACTTCTAAGTAAGTATCTGAGTGATAGAACTACAGTATCACATGATTTAAGAGCAGGAGATGCACGTGAAATAGAAGTCTTTCGTAAATCATAATGTCATAATTTGTTCTAGTTGAGGTTTCTCATAAGCTACAATTCGTATCTGTTTCTTTCTGGCGTGATGATGTAACAGTACATTATTATCGGTCGATTGCGTTTCATTCTTATTACTTATATAATCAGTATAGATATCGTGTAACTGTTTTACAATGGTTTCCTGCGATGAGAACCATGAATGATCCATACATAAATAGCAATGACATTGAAAATAGATTGTATTAGAATCATCTTTTACTGAGATAGGTATTTTATCTATTAGAGCCATATCTGGGCGTAATATAATTACTCTATCATATATATTCTCAGTAGGTAACATAGTTACAGCATCTTGATACATGTATTCTGCAGGAACGCTTGTATTATGATTCGCATGTCCGCCAAATGGTGTGTGATATATTTGTTTATATTCATGATCTAAGGAATTATACCATTCCGAAAAGGTATTAATCTTTATCTTTTTAAGGGAAAAGCAAGGAAATTGGGTGTAATGACTTCTTAGTTTATCTTCAGTAATACTATCATTAGAATAAGACCGATTATAATTTAAGTAACCATGGTGATTACTATGACCCTTATTTGCCCATGTGCAGATATATAGATCTATGTTCATACCGGCAAAATATTTATTATATGATGCTATAATCTGCTTCGATTCATATGTCCTCATCTGGCCAACAAGAATAAGTCCGATTTTAAATTCAGACATATATTGTATCTATATATTATTTTATATAGATATAGAACGTATACGTTAGAGAACCTAATTATATTTATATATTATAAGTAATGAGACTCCTCACTAATATTACAGACTATGACGAAACAATAAATATTGCTCATAGTTTATCCGGAGACTATAATATCCCGGTTCTTTTTCACTGTTATTGGAAAGGATCATTAAATGAAAAACACTTGTATTCCATTTTATCTTGTTATTATTTTAATATACATAATAAGAAACATAAGATAATATTATGGTTAGAAGATAATACACCAAACCAATATAATATCGAAATTGAAAAATATGCTGAAATTAAAACATTCTCAATATCATATGAAAGAGATAATTCTGGTTTTATTAATAACTTAAATATACATAATTCTGTACCATCATGGTATTCTGATGTAGTTAGATATGTATTGTTATATAATTATGGTGGTGTATGGTTTGATTTGGACTGTTTTATTTTACGCAGTTTTGACCCACTTTTTTTAAATTATGAGAATGAATTATGCGTATATCAGTGGGAGTATCAGAATTATCCAAATGGTGCCATATATATATCATTAGCCCCTCGTTCAGAGAAGATGAAAAAAAATATAGAATTTATAATTAATCGTAACAGAGGATGGGGGTTTCAAGAAGCACAACTAACTTATGATTGTCCACTAGACTTATTAGTCTTACCATGTAGCTGGTTTGATGCTGGTTGGATACAGAATAGATTTCTGATTAATGTGATGAACCCTTTACCCTTTTTTAAAAAGACAGATAGAGAATATAATTTTAATAACTTTTTAAAAGGGGCCTTTTGTTTTCATTGGCACAATAGATGGAATATATTAATAGAAGATAATAGTATTATACTTCAACTCATTAATATAATAAAAAAAGATATAATCTAAATAATATAAGCATGCCCCGTATATTTTTTCTATCATTCGGAGGCCCTACTCAATCTTTTCATAACGCTGTACATCGTATATGTAAAGAAGCAGAGCAATTTAAAGTATTTGATGTAATAACAGCAATTACAGATATCGATCTTAAGAATGACCCGGAGTTTTGGGATAAACATGGCAAGTTTATTGAAGGAAATGCTAGAGGATATGGTTATTGGTTATGGAAGTCTTATATAGTCAAAAAACAATTAGCTCTTATGCAAGATGGAGATATACTTGTTTATGCAGATGCTGGATGCACATTACATGTTTCCGGTAAACCTCGTCTGTTAGAGTATTTAGAGTTAGCCAAGCAACACGGTATAGTTGGATTTATCACGAACCATATAGAATATAAATATACAAAAATGGATTTAATTCATCATTTAAATGCCCTAAAAGATACAAATTCTGGAATGATAATCGCAACAAGTTTTATTATTCAAAAACGGTCAGATAGTATAGATCTAGTAAACCAGTGGTATTCATTATCATCTATATATCATCTTATAGATGATTCGCCATCTATGATAACAAATCACGCTATGTTTAATGAACACAGACATGATCAAAGTATATGGTCTCTACTATGTAAACAATATAAATGTCATACTCTTCCTGATGAAACATGGTTTTTTGCAGAAGGGAAAAATGGTGATGAATATCCTATATGGGCATCAAGGAAAAAACATGGTTAGTTGCGTCAAATATTTATATTAATTATCGTTCTACTAAGTATAATGTTTCATTCGCAATATAAGCAGGATGAATTCCTAGAGAAAAATATCTTTAAAAGATTTAAAAATGGGTTTTTTGTAGATGTAGGGGCCCATGATGGCGTAGCCTTCAATAATACACTCTATTTTGAAAAGACAAATGGATGGAAAGGAGTGAATATCGAACCTATGACTAACGTATTTGAAAAACTAGTCGTCAATAGACCTGAGTCTATAAATATTAACTGTGCTATTTCTAATACAGATGGCACCGCTGAATTCTATTTCAACACGGGTTATACAGATATGCTTTCTGGATTAAAAGAGACATATGATCCTAGACATCTTAATAGGTTAAATTCAGAAAATAATCAAATGGGGTCTAAAACATCTCTTATCACAGTAGAAACTAAACGGTTAGAAACTCTCTTTGATAAATATATGATTAAACATGTCAATTATCTTTCTATAGATGTGGAAGGAGCTGAGCTAGAAGTAATTAAGTCAATTAATTTTGATAAGGTCTTTATCGATGTAATTGAATTTGAAAATAATTACAATGATACTAGTATACCAATCATAGCATATCTTAAAGAAAAGGGATATAAGATGATAAATCATAAGTCTCTAGATATTTTTATGATCCATAAGGATTCGGCATTTAATCTTAATATTTAAGGGAAATATTTAATCATCTTATCTGGGCCTCCCGATACAAATCTTAATGTCGGTTATACTAAATCATTTAATTCTACTAACTATGCATATAATGGATACCATTATTTCTTTAGGGAGTAGCTGTGATGGGGCAAATCAATTAAAACGCAGAGGTAAACAATCAAAAACTCTTTTTTTTGATTTTTTATGGAACGAACAAGGTGGATTAAACACAGTCACTTCTATCCTAGAGAATAATTTTAAACATTTCAATACAATAGAGTCTTATACAAAAACAAATACACATCCCTACCTGGCTGGATTTCATAAAATTAAGAGCTCATTTAATATTAATATTTATTACCCAGAACTTGTATTTATGCACCATGATACAACAAAACCCGAAATCATTGATAGTTTACAGCGAAAAATAGATAGAACAAGAGAATTATTGCAATCATGTAAAAATCCTGTATTTATCTATTACAGACATATCTGCTATGATGAAAATATTGGACCTATAATTAAAGAAGAAACAGAACAATTCTGTGCTAGCTTTTCTTCAACATATAATCCTAACTTTAAGATTATATCTTGTATTATGGTTGAACAAGAGTATGATACGACTAAATTAGACACTATTATGAAGACACTTATATCTCATGATAATATTATTTACGATTACGTATATGTAAGAGATGATAATAACAGAGTTAGAAATGAAGTAGCAAATAAACGATGGGATTATATTATTGACTTGGCTATCGCCAAGTCCCAGCATGAAGATGGGCTCCAAACGGCCCAACACGACAAGAGGTAACTCCATCAATCGACTCGCATCTACACCGTCTATCACAATCCAAATCCGGATATAATATAGTCACATCATTTGCTCCCTTCAAATAATCATGGTATGAGGTTGTTAGAACACCTGGTCCCGTGGTTTCCAGAATCCAATTCGGTCCCGTATCATTAGACTTTGCCGACTGGAGACGATCCAAGAAGTACTTGAAGAATGGATGGCCCGGCACAGAACCCATAGCATAGTTGCCAATACGGACTGCATCCCGATTCTTATGTTGGACCAGTGCAACCGAAGACATAACCTTTTCACATGGAAAAAAAGCCGTTACGTACTCGGGTAACTCGATGGGACGGTCCAAATCAATATCAAGATCCAAATAGACTCCGCCTAGCACGAAGAGCACGAAGATACGGAAATAGTCACAGCATTGAATTGTCTTGGTATAATCCGAGTATTTCTGGAACCGATGAGGCTCACCATGCTCTTTTACAAAGTCTAACATCTCAGCATCTGTCCAGATTCTTACGGTCCAATCAGGATGTAAAGTTCGCATCTTGGAAACTAGCGCATCAAACTGAGCCGGTAACTCCTTAGTCTTCCATGTCAAATGCAGAACTTTTGGTATAGGCGAGGTTCCTTTGACCGGTGGCAGACTCACGGAATACAGAGCTTTTTCACTCTGGGGACGCCACCAACTTCCTTCAAACATATGAACACCATAGGCCGAATGAGCTTTTTTATAAAATGTTAGCGAATCTGATTGCGAGACACAGGCATCCACCTCCTTGTAAGACAGTGGCATGAAATATGCTGGATGCAGAAGACGGACTCCATCGGACCTTCGTTTATAGACCCGTGACATGAAAAAGGGCCCCGTTGTATCCAAAATCAGATTATTTCTATCCTTGAAACCGGACTTGTGGGTTAACATATCATGCAGAAGATGATTGATAAATCGGTGTTGAGGCGGTGATGCCATAAATGCATTTGACACAATGAAGTCCCGTCCATGAATGCCCGCAGCCTCAGCCGGCTCTTTACAAACAACAAATTCTGTACAGGATTCAAGAAAAGTCAGAGCCTTTAATGGAAACATATCCAGATCCAAGTATACTCCACCATAGGTATGTAGAATGAGATAACGGACCGCATCAAACCGTTGAATTGGATATGGAAAGCTCTTGTATTTTGCTAAGAATTCGGGATATACCGCCGACACAAAGTCCTCACATTCCTGGTCAGTCCAGAGCTTATATGTCCATCCAGGATGCAAGGCCTTCCAGCCCTCCGTAAGCTCAGCCGAGTGCGGAACAAGGGTACGCGATGACCAAGACTGATGTAAGATTTTGGAGACCGTTGTAGGATACACGGCTTTCTTACCCATAGCCGCTGTCTGGAGTGCAAGTTTCAAAAAGGCGGGATCGGCCAGAAAATTCGCGGCTGCCACAAGACGTGTAGTAGCCTGGTCTAGTGGAACCGAGCGCGAATACAGACCATGGAAATGTCGCTCATCCCATGTATTCTTAGTATGAAACCGATACAGATACATGAACGGAACCATCAGAGGTACAATAGAACCATCTACTAAGAGTGCATTACGAACTACGGAATCCTCGCTACGATTCTGCGATGGATAACTGACCTTGTCTAAAAATGTTTGTTTGTGCACTAGAATTGAACCGTCAAACTTGTAATTATTAAAAAGAAAAGCCCGTTGCAACTTCTGGTCATAAATCACAACTGAATTTACTACATTACCGCATGCAGGACCTCGAGAAGCCAGAGCCACTTGCAATCTAATACGGTCAGGATGATACATATCATCGTCGTCCCACTGCATAATGTATTCGCCTCGGCTAGATGCAACACTGATATTACGGAGTTCACCAAGAGTCTTCTTGGGCTCAATAGGCACCTCAATGAATCTAACAGAGTCTGCTTCCTTGGCCTTTGTGACCTTTGCTTTGGCCTCTGCAATCCATGGATTGTTAGACTCGTAGACAACAACCAGCTCTTTTACTGGATGACTCTGGAAAAGAAAACAGTCAATAGCCTGTTCCAGAAGTTCAAACTTATTCTGGGTTACACAAAGACAGGATACAAACGGAATTTCTTTGATGACAAGAGTTGGCGCATCCATTTATTCAGAACGAAGTTCTGAATCTTTATACTAAGTTGTTCAACATTAATAGAGGATGGAAGTCACTACGATTCCATTATTAAAAAATTTAGAGGGGCCGTGGTCTTCTCTTCAGATACGGACATCAAATGGTCTTATAAGTCTCGAAGTATATCCATTTCTAAGTGTTACTGACTTGAAACGACTCATATGGATACACTTTGACGGAGAGCCCCGGTGGGCACCCGAGCGTACATTTGTAGGCATACGAGAGCCTGAAGGTGTTCGGTCTATTGAATTCAGTTGGCCAGGACAAAAGTTTTTGCCGGATCCTCTTACCCATAAAGAACCGAATCCTGCACTCGTTGATGATGCTGGAATCCGAAAACCCGTGATGCCAACTATGACCGGTGCCCATATCTTAGAATCGGTCATGTCACCAAATGAGATTCTGGATGTTATCTCACTAGATGAGCTTCGTGTAACAACAATTGATGACCGCCTCTTTGGAGGCTATTATCAACAGTATTTTCCTTGGCTCAAGTCACCTGGCCAAGTCATAGAATCGGATCGCAAAACATTAGAAGATTCCTATTCTGCATCGGTTCCCTATTCTCAAGATAGAACCGGTCGTATTGGATTTGTAAATCGTTGTCTAGCCACTGGTGCTGCCGGTGAATCCGCTATCATGGACTCCTTTGTTAGAATCCGTTGGCTTCTTCCTATTCCTACAGTAAAACCGGAATCACTGGAAAAGACATTCTATAGTCTCCAAGCTACTTCTACAATTCCATTTATGAGATACTATCCTGTCAAAGGTTCGGGTGCACCTATACTTAAACTTGGTCTACATCCTGATGGAAGTCCTATGATAACTGACCCCAAGACTTTGTCACAGTATCTGGGTCAACCTGCACCAAATTCTAAAGGAGCGGTAGTTGTGGCCCGTTGTCCTCTTGACCAGACTGATACTGCATTCACGATACACTTATTTGAAGATGGCACAAGTGATATCCGTCTAGATGTACCTCAACGCGGTATGTCGTATGGATTTCCAGTAGCTGTAGAAGCCGAAAAGGCCCTGAAATCTTTAATGGACCATATGGGATTTGCACCAGATGCTGTGGCTACTCTGAGTGGTATTCACGCCACTTATAAGTGGATTCATCCTAATCCGAAAAAGTCTAAGCCTCTTTCTGCAGCACGCCTTCAGAATCGTGTATCCGCTCTAACACCATTCTTGGAACAGGTTCCTCAATTAGAAGGTCCACTGCTATCGTGCCAATGGCGGGCCACATCTAATTACGAAAGTGAATCAATACAATTCCAATATATTACCCAGCTCATTTTACGCGGACAAAAATCAATGGATGCATATGTTAGTGCTGTAAAGACTCGATTTGGTCTAACAGAAGCTGTGGCAAAGTCCACGATTGAGACATGGTTAGAAAAACGAGCAGAATCACGTAACACGGGTGCAGCAATAGCTATTTATGCGAGTCATCCGGAATATCGTGTAGAAATTCAAGATGTTACATCGGCTACGGAATTGCAGCGGATTTTGAGTGTGATTGGTGTAGTCTTGGGTGCATCGGATACGGATCTTGTCTTGCCTCAGCCGGCACCGGCAGTAAAGGCTGTTACAACTCTTATTGAAATAGAAAATGCTACTGTCCCAACTTTAGAAGAAGGTGGTGAAGACTATGGAGACTTATTAGCAGAACTTGGTTTTGGTCTTGAAGAAGAACCGATAAGTCAAAGTGTTGGAGGTTCTGGATCTGCTCCTGCTCCTGCTGCTGCTCCTGCAGAAACACAAGAAGAAGAAATAATCTTAGATACCGGTTCAGCACTTCCTGATTTAACCGCCGCCATAGCAGCTGTAGAAGATGAATGCGGACATAATCCCATACCTTCTGGAACAGTTCTCGACATAGCCGATGACTGGTATATGGTCAAACTTAAACGGAATGACAAAACCATGTTTGGCTATCCCGCAGATAAGACGGGCCGTATTAAGACATATAGTAAGTCCTGCCAGCGCAGAGATGACCGCCAACCTAATATTATGACACTGACTGAGTATGCACGTGTAAAAAATTGTTATCAAGAACAAGTCCGTTTTGTCGATCTTCCACCCCAGAAACCCAGTGACCTTCCTCAAGATCCTACATTCAGTGCTAAACGCCGATATCCTGATGAGTATTTTTTGGTCGACCCCGTTTCAAAGAAACCCATGTGGACCGTTTATGGATATGAGAACAAGTCCAAGGCCGGCCAATTCCTCTATTTAATCTGTGCCGAGCTCTGGTGCGATTATGATAATCTGCCTCTTCTACCCAAAGAATTTATGGGAACCGCCGGTCGCGGGTTTACTAAACCTCCTGAGACCTGTCCTTTTTGTGGTGGACGTGCTATTCGCCAAATGGACAGTCCCAAGGCCGGTGAATCCGTTATTGTCCGTGAACCAAAGGCCGCCACCGGTAAAATCCACAATTTCATTGGAACAATGACAAGAACCCAGCATCCTAATGGTTATGGTCTTCCATGCTGTGATACTACACCCCGTCTTCTAAAACATTTTATGTCCAAGGGAAAACTTACACCGGCCCAAGAAGAAGAAGAATATGCCGAGCCACCCGAGGAAATAGAAGAAATCGAAGAAAAAGTCACAGATTACCGTGGAATCCTACATTCCATGAATAAACAGTATATCATAGGCAATGATAAGACTCTGGATGCTGGTAAGATAGCACTCTTAATTCCTAAACTGGACGAGTTCTTTGGTCAACAGAGTTCACGTGCTCTTACATCTCAAGGTATCAAGTCCGTGTTTGCCGATAATGTTACTCTCTTTGTCCGTGTAGGTGTGGATACACAGGTCCAGCGCGGCCGCAGAGGAATGAACCTGTTTGCCGGTCTCGCTCCTCTCGTAGATATGGAAAATGCCAGTCAAGTCCTGCGTCTTTTCTTGGGCCAGCGAAACCCAAATCGTCTACAAGAGGCCGACGATGTTCTGTCAAGACGTCTGGTTCGTTCATTTGAGGGTGCAAACTACGGTGCGCTTCTTATTGAATTTGCTGCAAAAGACAATGAAATGCCTAGTCAAGGAGTCTTAGAAGGATTTGCTAGTCGGAATGGCTATGTTCTAGATACTGATAGCCGTGGACACATTATCCGTCTGTATCGTGCATGGACAGCATATCTGCGATATCTTGTAGATCCCAGCCAGCCCAAATATATTAGACATATTGAACACATGTTAGCCCAACCAGGTCCCATTGTACCACGGGGTCTGCATCTTATTGTCTTAGAACAAGAGGGAGACACTGTTAGAATCGTATGTCCCTCGTTTGGGATTCCTTTAGCACCTGTATTTGGCGATGTACCGATATCATTTATCTGGCACGATGTACGCGATGACAGCTGGGAGCCATTGGTACTGTATAATGGTACAAAGGATGCAGTTAAATTCTTTGGACCGTCTGCATCATTACCAAAGCCGGTACAGAGTTCTATAACCCATTTAATTCGTACATGGCAGTCCCTAAAAGGATGTGCACGACCGGCTCCGCCTCCACATGTATGGACTATAGACCGTGATACATCGGCTCTGCCAAGACTGTCTAGTTTATTATCTAAGAATCCCCAGGCCATTATCCGTGATAGAAGTAATCGTCTTGCTGGTCTAGTATTTCCTAATGGATGTTTTGTACCGTGTTTGGATGACGGATTTTTGGTAGAAGGTTTGGGCCGTCTTTATGAGATACCTATGACACCGTGGTCTGTGTATGAGAAGTTCTATATGAGTCTGGCAGAATACCGTGGTCTACGCCCAGTAGCTCTTCTAATGAGACAGGCACAGATAGTTGGATTTAGGACAGAGGTTGGTAGTATGGTGCCGACTATGGCAGAAGCTATTCAGTCTCCTAGTTTACCCGTTGATCAACTGGATGCATTTCCATGGGAGCGCGATGCAATACTCTTAAGAGCACCGGACCATGTAGGTGCCGTTATTTCTCTTGAAGAATCTACGTCATCGGTACAAGAACAGGCAGAAGAGGCATATCAACTTATTCGTCTTAGTCTGAGTAGGTGGCTCAATAGGGATGCTAAAGGACCCACGTTGCGCCGTATTCTTATAGGTATTATAAATGGCTCACAACCTCTGTATGAAAAAAGGAAACGTTTGGACTTGATTCTGCAACCTAAGATTCAAGAATGGTTAATACATACCCAGACTTCTGAACGTGTAACACTGCCAATCTTACGAGAAGACTGTCTGTCTATTCCTGAAGAGAAATGTGCTGGGTCATGTAAATGGTCTGGTGACCGTTGTCTTATCCATGTACCAACGGAGAGTTCTAATCCTTTAACAATGGTATTTACTGCACGAATCAGCGATGAACTTCTGCGATATGCTCGGCAAAGACATGAAATTATGGATGAGTCTGTTAAGACAATTAGAGAGCCAAAAGGAGCTGTGCGTGTAGGAAATGAGTTATATTTAACATCTCGGACCTCGACTTCAGAAGATATTATGGAACGTCTGGGTATTCTTGGACCACGGGCTTCTATGTTTCCTGAAGAGATGTTACAGTTTGAAGGTGCAGAAGATGAAGTTATTGACTTTGTAGATGAGTCTGTTCTGGGTCCGGAATGGTTACAAAAAGGTTTTTTGATGCCGACTGTTGCAGAGGACTTAGAGGACCCTAGAGGTCTGTTATTTGCTGGTGTGACAGGTAAGTCATTGGAAGAATGGAGGGATCTGTTAAATAAAAAACGGGGTTCTGCAAAAGAGCTGGATTGGTCGCCGGCAGATTGGCAACTTATTGCTGATATTATGCAGAGTAATCTGTTATTTGTACGTGGTCAATCTAACATAGAGGCGTGGTATTCACCAGCTCTTTCTGCAAAAAATCCATTAGTACTGTATTCGGTTTTTTGGGGCCCAAAACAATTGTTGTTGGCAAAGGGTAAGAATTATCGGTTTCGTCTATCGGAACTTCCTATGAGTATTTTGACAGCTCTAGATACAGGGGTTCAGCCTGCAGTTCAGCTTTCAGCTGAACCAGTACCCTCTACGATAGCTTTACCAGTAGTTCAGCCTGTAGTTCAGCTTTCAGCTGAACCAGTACCCTCTACGGTAGCTTTACCCGTAGAATCAGAGGTTAAGATAGTTCAGCCTGCAGTTCAGCTTTCAGCTGAACCAGTACCCTCTACGGTAGCTTTACCAGTAGTTCAGCCTGTAGTTCAGCTTTCAGCTGAACCAGTACAAGTTGAGCCAAAGGCTCAACAATCTGAAACTCAAGATGAACAAGAAACAGTAGAATTGGAGGTCAAACCAGTACAAGTTGAGCCGGCACAACAATCTGAAACTCAGGTTGAACAAGTACCCTCTATGTTAGCTTTACCAGTAGTTCAGCCTTTGGCTGAACCAGTACAAGTTGAGCCGGCTCAACAATCTGAAATTCAGGTTGAACAAGTACCCTCTATGTTAGCTTTACCAGTAGTTCAGCCTTTGGCTGAACAAGTACAAGTTGAGCCGGCACAACAATCTGAAACTCAGGTTGAACAAGAAGCAGTAGAATCGGAGGTCAAACCAGTACAAGTTGAGCCTTCGGCTCAACAATCTGAACAAGTACAAGTTGAGCCAACTCAACAATCTGAACAAGTACAAGTTGAGCCAACGGCTCAACAAGTACAAGTTGAGCCTTCGGCTCAACAACCCACACTCTTCGGTGCAGTATCCGATATGTTTTCGGCCCTGGTATCTGAACCCAAGCCTGAACAAAAAGAATCTGAACTAGACTTAAGTTTAAATTTTAATCAAGATGAAGCTCCACCTCTAGAAGGCTAATCTAATGTATAACCTTTATGATGTGTCTTTGCATAACAATCGGGTGAATAGTGTCCTGGACGACCACAGCGATAACAACCTCCTTTTTTTAAAGTGGATGATGTATTTTTTTTACACGATTTTTCATGAACACCACATCCAAATGCAGATGTAAAAGTTCTTTCACAATACTCGCATTCCCATTCCTCTTCTTCCTCTTCTTCCTCTTCTTCCTCTTCTTCTTCTTCTTCCTCTTCTTCTTCATTACATTCATTAGAATAATGTCCTATATTTCCACATTTATAACATGTTTTAATCGTTGATTTAACTTTATTTGGACAATATCTAATATAATGTCCCTTTTTACCACAATGCTGACATGCATCTGTAGCACCTTTTAATTCACAGTGTATCATTTCTTTTTGATTTTCACTAAGTTCAATTTGAGAATATGTGCCACCGCGAACATTATCAATACCATACATGTTCATATATTCTTTTGTATATTTATCTTCATCAAAGGGACTTGCATTTGGGATAATTTTTACAATAGAAACAGGTTTATATTTTTTTGTCCAAGCAGATGCAGTTCCATTTTCGTGTTCTTTTCTCCTACGTTCCAGATTATCTGTTTTACCAATATAATATTTGCCTTTTTCCAATTGAAGGATATAAATATTTGTTGTAGTCATATTACATAATTAAGCAACAAAAAAATGTTCAAGTTTTAATTTTTTTAAATTCCGTCTTCAAATAGTGAATAACTTTATCTTTGTTATCATACAAATTATAGCCCGCATATATGGAGGGAAATAAGATAATAAGAGGTATGTGACTATAGTTTTCATTATGTACAGTATATGCTAATCCGGCCCCACAAACTAAGTTCCGTGTAAAACCATGTACATAATGTGTAATTACTTGATTAGCAATTGGCTGAACATTCATTCTACTATATGCTAACATTCCCTCCTGAAACAAGTGCCCGAGCTCTTGCAGCCATCATTCCCTCCACTTCTTCTGTCATGATATTCAACTTCAACCGTTTCCACTTAGGATTTGATGGATGTAAGATAATTAAAGCTAATTCTGAGACTACTACGCCATAGTATCGTTCTAGAATGTACTTATATACATTGAGTTGAATTGTATAATGCCAATAATTAGTATCTGGTAAATGAGCTAATGGTCCATATCCATGGTCCCAACGATTCTCCGTTCGAATTTCCTCGACACGTTTCCAATCATAGATTGCTAACGTGCCATCTGGCTTCTTGTATACCATATCAATTGACCCCGCAATCTTATGTTCAATATCAAAGACTACCCATTCTGTTCTATATGGCTCGAACTGAGAACCAATCTTGTCATGATAATCCAGAAACTGAGTCCACTCAGGACCTTCTTGAGGTGATTCCAATGCTTGATTATAGTAATTTTCAATATCAAGATGCATCCGTGTACCAGAAGATGAAGTTTGAGTCCATTGTTTTTTTATTTCTTCCGGTGTTTTTCCAAAATATTTGGACTGGGGCCACTTGGGCGATTTCATCATATTCGAAATTACTTCATCCGGTTTAAACGGCTTGAAGAAATAATGGAGGAATCCGGTACAACTTAGCCAACCTTCTTTGGTTCCATCAATGGTATATGTATGCGTTTCTTCTTCAAAGTCTATGCGGGCATCAAGTGGATGTTTATTTAAAATAGAAAGCATTGACTTTATTCTATGTTTACTTGACTGTGTCATATTTTATTAGTATATAATAGAATGTTCGGATTTGGAGGACAAAAGCCACAGACACCGCCTGGTCCTCCTAAACCATATGTACCAGGATATTTATCTGGAATTAGAAATGCTATGGACCCTCAAAGGAAAGTTGCTAGAAATGCTGCTGTAGTTGCAGATGCACAAAAGTGGGCTGAAACACAACGTGCTGAAGTAGTAAAAACGGCATTAACAACTAAATTTAATACTATATATGGTACTCTTAACCCAAATTATAATAAATTTGTATATAAATTTCCAAATGCAGAAGGTAATGCACCTCCTTTACTAGATGCATATACTGCAAAGGTACCTCAAGATGTAAGAGCTAATATAGAACAACAGGTATATGCTCGTCTAGATATTAAGGCCCCAGCAGACCAACCTGATTATAAAGAAGCAACAAAAGAGCCATTTGGTCCTGCACCAAAGACACCCTTTTCACCAAATATTTTAAATCTGATGTATGAACTTAAGACTCAGGAGTGCAATGAAGTAATTGGTGCTGATGGTGAGGTTACAAAAAAATCTTTTTTTAAATATTGGGAATTAAAACCTCTTGATATAGTTGTAACAGCAATATTGGGTTTAATACCAGAGGTGCTGGCAGGTAAACTGGCCATAGATAGTAGTAATAATTGTAAAGATCTATATATTGCATGGGGTGAGCAGAATCCTGGTGCAAGCGGTACAAACGTAGATGGATGGGCGGCTTATCTGCGTTCATTACCTGAAGCTAAGAGAGCTGCGGCCATGGCAGCGGGTGCTGGTGCTGGTGCAGCAGCTGGTGCTGGCCTTGTACCAAATGCTGCGGCTGCTGCGGCAGAACAGGCTCGTGCAGCAGCTGCGGCTCAGGCTCGTGCAGAAGCAAATGCAGAACAGGCCAGACTTCAGGCTGCAGCAAATGCAAATGCCGCAAGACTTGCAGCTGAAGCTCAGGCAGCAGCAAATGCGGCAGCACGTGCTGGTGGCGGTGCTGGTGCAGGCGCAGCAGCAGCTGCTGCAGCTGGTAATCCAGATATCGACGCACTAAGAACTTATGTTGATTCTCCTGAATTTGACACTTGGGCTTCCTCTTTAGATAACAACACGCAAGGACAAATTGATGATGCTCTAAGATTATATTTTACAACCCCTACAGGTGCAGGTAAATTAGCACTAAAAAATTTAATAACATCAAAAAATCCTCCTGATGCAATTAAAGATTTCTTTAATCGGGCACACTTTAGTCAGGCCGGTGGTCGCAGAACTCGTGCACGCAAGAATAGACGTAAGGGTAAGGGCAGAACCCGGCACAATAAATAAAACAGATGAATATAATAAGGGATGAATTTAGAAATAGTTAAACAAGAAATTGCAAAAACATTACAAGCGGGGTTTTTTGAAAATTTATATTTTGATAAAACACGTGTTGATATAGAACAACTTACTCCTTTAGAAGTCAAAAGAGACTTTATTGATAATTTTATTAGATTTAGATTTAACAAAATTATGACAATCTTAGAAGCTTTACCTATTGATGTTTCTCAATATTTGATTGATATCAAAATAAAAAAAGAGGATTTTATACACTTAATTTCGGACTTATATTCAACGAATGTATATGAAAGAACACAGATTATTGACGGTAAAAAAACAGCTGTGTGTAAACATCGTTGGTTTAGATTATGTATATCTGATGCTGATTGTTATCATAAACAAAGATTTATGGTAAATGTTCCTCCAAGGCCCAAACTCCTCAACTTGTCTGAGCCAGTAATATCTACAAATACTGAAGTAAATGTTCCTCCATATTTAGCTCCATTAGAACCGAGGCCAGAGCCAGAGCCAGAGCCAGAACCAGAGCCAGAACCAGAGCCAAAACCAGAACCAGAACCAGAGCCAGAACCAGAACCAGAGCCAGAACCAGAGCCAGAGCCAGAATCAAAACAAATAAAAAAATCTAAAACGTCTCTTGCAAATATATTACGAGATATTAATGAATTAGTTCTTAGATTTGATGATCTAACACCCGCACAGCAACAGATACAAAATAATTATGCCGCAGTTATTAAGACAAATATAGTTAATCTTACAATCGATGATTTAAATAAATTAAAATACTTTTTAGAAAACGGATTATCAAAAGATGAGTTTAATCGTGAATACAATGAAAATATAACTATTAATATTAAACCTCTCGAAAATAGATGGCCTCGTTTTATACGCATTCTTAAGACTTTACCAAGTAATGCGAAAGGAACAATTTCTAAAATATTTGATTTAAGCCAAAAAGGTGGATTAAAAACAAGAAAACAGCGAAGACTAAGACAAAGACAGGCCCCGACAAAAATCTTCCACTGAAGTAGAAATGGCGCAAATAGATCAAGGGCGTATGAATAGAATCAAGACCAGGTTTAATGAGTTATTTGTAGATCCTTTAGTTTCTAATCCTGACTCTCTTGATAAGACAATTGTTGAATTTTATAGTACCGAAGCAGAAGCAGGGGCCCGTGAGCAAGGAGGAGTAGCTTCTGTAAAAGATATGGTAGATAAAGTCGCTAGTAAATTAACTAAATACAAGAATTTATACACTGCGTTTCAAACTATCCAATTAAATGTAGATGACCGTAATTTAGGTGCAAATACATTCCCATTTCAAGGTGATGCTGGTAAAAATAGATTCAAAGAATTAGTTTCATGCTGTTATGCTAATCCTACAGTAAAAGATTGTTCGCGTTACATAGCCAGTCCTGGATATTATGCTGTATATGAAAAGAAAGCACCTGATGATGCCTGCATTGAAGTAATTGTTAGAGAAATTATTAATAGTTTTCCTGTCCCTCAAGACCCTGAATGTCAGGCCTATGCTGACAAGTTTGCAGAACAACAGAGACAAGCAGCACAAGCAGGTGGTCGCAGAGTCAAGACCAGGACTAGACGCAGAAGTAATAGAAGTCGTAGATATTAAAATTAAAAATTAAAATCCCGATGCAATAAACTTTCTTAGTATTAAATAAGGGACTATGTTTAGACATATAGTCGAAGCCCGTAACATTCTAATTGAACATAAATTTAATAAATTAATGTTCAAAGAAAAACCAGGTATAACATATACATTAGAAAAACTTATTACAGAGTATAATCTTGAACGACTAATAAAATCCATTCCTCTTACATTAGATTCTGATCTTCTTAATAAACTGGCCATCTTAAAAACCAGTTTACTAGATTCAGGAGGATATAGCTATACTCGAACACTATTAAATTCGTGTGAAGTTTTAGAAGAAAAATACAGAGAATCTATCCAAGGAACACATAAGACATTACTATTGCGGTTATATGATACTACAATTAAACATAATACAGGACGTAGATGTCCATATAGATGGTTTGAAATGAAAGTAACACAACCGTGTATGAATGCAGAAAAAGCGAGTAAAACATTGGAGGAATTAAATATGTTTTACAATCAATCTATTCGAATAGATTTTTCAGATGATTGTACGAATAATGCGTATGAATTATTGGATTATATCAAACAAATTCCATTGCAGCTACAGTGGCAACCACAGTGGCAACCACAGCTGCAACCGCAGCAGCAGCAGCCGTTAGATAATTTAGCTGCGTTTGTACAATCACTGGCAAGTGTTACAGCTATTGCCAAAAATACTACCGTATATACTGGTATTGAGTACAAACAAAAAGAATTAGCAAATCTTGTTAAGTGGTTTAATAGACTAACTCCTTACGATGCATATACATTAAATACTAAAAATCCAAATTATCGATTCCCGCCTGGAACATATCCTGACTTAAAAGGTGTCTATAATTTAGATACAATATGGATTAATATTAACAAAGTCAATAATAATATGAGAGAAAGAAATCCGGCACAAAAATGGATTGCAACAAATGAAAACGGCCGTATGTTTTTAGATTTTAATGCATTCTATCAAAAAATTAATGCTAGAGGTGGAACACGAAAAAGAAGAAGAAAGTCTAGACCGAATTACTAACAAGATTTTTATATCCATAATATCGAAAAACTTCTAATGCATCATATGGTTCTCTATCACCATTTTCTCCGTTTTCTTCATTCCAACTACTTTCATCTTCTAAACAAAAATAATCTGGCCTATAATGTCCACTCTGATTTGTCACATAAAGTGTAAATCCACCTTGTTTACTAGCAACAAAAGTTCCTGCGCACTTAACATCCATGCCCATTGCAACCTGACTATGTTTTATAAAGTCTGTAGAACTTCCGTCTGGTGAAAAATAATTTTCTCCTCCAGGCTCTAAATCACCAGGATTTGGATCAGTATAATAAATTACCCAAGGCTCATCAACCGTAATAACCCAGATATATTCACGGTCCAGATCTAGATTTTTACGATATGCATAATTTGGCAGTTCATCTATGTTTTCCAAATCATATTCGTTACCTTCATCATCTGTCCATGTGATAGGTAGGCTAGTATCTTCTTCGGGATATTGGTTTTCATAATGGCATTCTTCGCGAAATCCTCCGCGCTGACCTTTTTTAGTTTTCAAATTCCGAGTCCGTCTCTTAAGTTTTTTGTATGCTCGTTTACGTGTCTTTGCCATCTATTGTTTCATTTTATTTTATTTAAGATGACAGCTAAAGTTGAAAGTGCACATCCACAAGCCTACTCAACATACAAGATGCCCTGTTCTTCGTGTAAACAATCTGGGCACAACAAGACGACATGTCCCAATAAGAAATTGTCGGCCACACCAAAAATTGAAATAACACCGCCCAATTCCAGTATAGTTAATATGGAGACTACAAAGTTTCTTGAGTTTGTTTCTAAGATTGAAGATACAAAGATTGTTCTGCTTCGACAGAAGCAGGTTGTTCAGTGGTTATTTGGCGATCTTTCCTTTCTCCCCCCTATTCAGAAAAAAAATAAGACAGTTGACGGAAAAAAATATAAGATTCTTGAAGATAAATGGGGGCAGGACACACTTAGAGCCCAACGACCTGACCTTGTGTTAAAAAAACAATGGACTGGTCCTTTTGGAGAGTGTATTTGTGCGGAGATTTATACACTTCTTGGCAAGATTGTGTCTAAACCCTTAAATAAAGAGCACCACGTACCTGATGCAGAAGTAGATGATTCAATTATCGAAGCTAAAACTGGTACTTTCTATACAGATGGAACTGCTGGAGAAAAGATTCTTGGTTGCCCGTTCAAGTATGCTGAAATCCCTGACTTATACGGAAAGCCCCTTAAGATTCTTTGTATGGCCGGCGCTGAAAAAATTTGTAGGGAAAGTTATGGAAATCTACCTGGGTCAAAGTGTACGGCACAAAAGAAGCGGTTTCTTGACTTCTTTCGTGAAAATAGAATTGAATATATTGGAGCATCTGATATTCTCAGGTCGCTTAGTTCGTAATCAAGACCTCATTAGTCCGGGCATCTGGTTCTTTGGAGTGTATGGCCCTTCTACAAGATATGATTTTTGTAGTATATAACGGCGATGGAAAGGCATCTTTTATCAACTTTACTTCTGCATTACTCATTAACAGTTTCACATTTTTTGCCTTCATATCAGCACAGAGTTTGAAGAGCATTTTATGATTATCCAAATTGAAACCATCGGATGTATAGGAGACAAATGATTTATCATTTTCAGGAGCATATGGTGGGTCAAGATATACAAAATCACCAGAAATAACTTTGTTTAAAGAATCACTAAATGAGCAGTTAGTGAATACTACATCTTTCATCAATGCTGAAACCAATTTGATATGCGCTTCATCGAGGATAGAAGGATTCTTGTAGTTTCCAAATGGAACATTGAAGCCCTTTGGCCCTTCACGATATACGCCACGAAAGCATGTCTTATTCATAAAGAGTAGCATTGCAGATGCAGTTAATGTTGTACGTTCCTCTTTTGATAATGCGTTGAATCTTGACCTAATCCAGAAGTAGTATGATTCTGGTGATGTAAGAGCCTCTTCGATAGTAGATGCCTTGCGATTTACCACAGTTCCCTTACATTTAGTAAACTCATCGGATAATTTCTTTACTTCTGCAATCAGACTATCTGGATTTGATTGAATATTCTTATAGAGTCCAATCAGATTTGAATTCAAATCACTTGCGTATATTTTTCCAGCAACCTTGATTGTTCCATTTTTCTTGTGTGAAAGAAGAGCAAGAAGAACACTCCCCCCTCCTAAGAAAGGCTCATGGTAGTTATTCATCTCTTTTGGGAAAAGGGTCATTACATCATTGATAATCTGTGTCTTTCCTCCAACCCATTTCATAAAGGGTTTGATGATTTCCATTTCTATGGACTGGGTTGCAGTGTCAATGACTGCGTCAATTTTAGGCAAATTTATTTTAGCTAATGCTTCTTGAACTTTTTTCTCAACAAGTTTTTCAATCGCATCATTCTTCTTACAAGAACGTTTTCTTGACTTATGAGAATCATAATGACCTTTCTGCATAAATATTTTATCACAAATGTCACAAGTGTAGGTAACCATTTCGTTATATTAGATATACAAAAATATTTAACGTTTTTTAACTAATTCGTTAAGAATCAGCAGTCAACTCCATAATCCATTTCCCTACTTTGTTATCACCTCCTACAACCACACCATCCTTGTATCCAACACCGAGCTCATTATATTCCGTTCCATTGACTAACATGACTTCGGGATGGACAACTCCATCAGCCGTCACAAATGGATTCTCCTTCGCCAACTTTGTTACACGGTCCACAATCTCTCTGAAACGCTCATCTGCCATGTATCGATCTCCTAGGTAGACACGATACACTCGTTCTTTTTCCGTATCCCAGGTTGCCTTGTCCCAGACCGCCTTGAATCCTTTCATCTTGGCAGCGCCAGACTGTGTCCTAGTCTGTCCTACCTGGTCATCAACAGTCTTCTTCAATGCCAACTCATTACCGCGCAGACGTTCGCGTTCGGTCTCATATTTCTGATGAATCTGACCTTCTACTCGGAATATCTGGGGGCCAAGCTCTGGCTTATCTGTTGCCACTTGAAACTTGGCAGAAGCAATCGCGGCCTCTACACTTGGATAAACGATACGTGGACCATCTTGTGCAGGAGATACACCGCCTCCAATAGATGCGGCGGACTTGATAAGTTTATCATAAATCCCTTTGGGGACCAGAGTACCAAGCGTGAGATATCTGGGCCAGTCCATGAATTCAGGACCTAGGCGGTCATCTGTTAGATTAGGATCGATGAGAAATGGTTTTGTTACCTCGATTTCGGTAACTTCTATCTTTGGAACGTCGGACTCGACCTTGGAAACGTCGGACTCGACCTTAGGACCGTTGGTTACAACTTTAGAACCGTTGGTTACAACTTTAGAACCGTCAGTTACAACTTTTGGACCGTCAGATCTGCTAGTTAAGATTGGTGGTCTCACTTGGGCCTCGTAGCTCAGAGGAGCCGGCCTCTTTGCATCTACCCGCTTGAAAATGTACCACCGATTCAAGAATGAATACTGTTTGAGTGCATCCGTCATGTCATAGCGTTTTCCTGCGGTCTCAAGTGCATCCTTGAATAACTGGGTTGATGCAGTCAGACCCATAGAAGCCTGCTCCTCAGGTGTCAGAAGTTCAAGACCAACCTCCTTTAGTCGTTCTTGCAAATAGGGCCAAGATACCAGAAACTCTTGGTGAGTCTCACCAATACTGATAAAGTCCACATCTATTGCTAGACCGGTGTTTTGACCAGTACTCGGATACCGTTTCGTAATAGTCCAGATATCGGTGTCACCATCGCGCCCAGTTACAGAATCCTTTTCGGCCAGAAGAGACATTACCATGTCACCGTCAAATCCGCATCCTACAAAGTAACCGCCCACCTTGACAGTGTCAGCCAGATTAGTAATGAATCCATGCAAAGTCACCTCATCACGGAACATGTAATGGAGTGCAAACATGCAGGACACTACGTCATAACCATTTGTAGTAGCAAATTCTTGCTGGAGAATAGTCTTGTCCTCGGCCGTTACACCGGCAGAGCCATCTTTCAATAGAACGGCGGCATCAGCCTGGACAAAGACCATGTCGAGACGTTTACCGAGCTCAATATTCTTGGTCAAGAGACGGGCATAAGCACCATCCTGGGGATCATTGATATTGTTGGCGGCGTAGTCACATCCGAAGACGTGAGATGCACCAAGGGCCACCCATTTATGGAGGTCACCGGCCTTGCCCATAGCAAGATCACACAGAGTCCCGCCGGCCATAAGAGTCTTCTTGAGAAGGATATCGCGCTTAATATAATCATTGTGGAAGTTGCGTAGACACTGGGTCTTCATAAGATCCCGTTTAGGAGCCTTTCGGTTATAGTATACAGTAGAAGTAGGCCCACTGCCAGTCGAGACACATTCCTGTATCACACCCGTCTTGACCATATCCTCCGTGACCGGATTATGCAGAGAAGACCAGATAGAATTTGCAACCCAGTCAGCATTCATTGTTCCCCCGATACCCCGTTGCAGACGCTCCGTCTTATCATGACGAACCCGCATGGGAACCCAGCGCCATCCCGGTTCTCTTTCTGGATAATAGGCCATCTCGACAATCATGTTAGAATCAACAAGATCTCCCGAGTCGCACACAATAGTATTATCACCTCCTATCGCCACATAACAGATAGCGGCCATCGGATCACGTGGCTCGGAGGGTCTAAACTCAACAGCGCGGTATTCACCGCCATCTAGAGATGTAGGCAGAGGTTCTCCACTGGTCAGAGTCTTACGCGGATCGGCAAATGCCGCATCCCGCTTGGACCCTACAAAGAGACGCAACGCCTTTGTTCGTTTCGTGTCACGAATCGTAACCAAATCGACCGGCAACGGAGAACCATCGGATCCCCGCTCCTTGTCGACAATGACCAGAAAGTCAATCGTGTTATGACTCGCAGGCTTCCACTTAAGCTGGGCAGACCATGAACCACGACCAAGAGGTAATGGGGCCTCGTTTGGTGTAAAGATTAGACCATCCGTAGTATACGGAGTAGACTTTGCATCATCAAGGACAATGGCGGCGGCATCGCGGAAGATGTTAGGAGCCGTGCGGAATGCCTTGATGCCAATCTGGAGCTCCTGGTTGGCCGGAACCTTCACAACCTGTTTGGCTGTTCCGAGCCCAGTAATTGCCGTTGCCATTGTAGCATGTCTTGTAGGAGCCTTTGAACCGGGAATTATGAATGGCAAAGATGCTACAGATGTATCACCTCTGAGTGCCATGATGTCAAATGCATAGTAGTGCGAGACAACGGACCCCTTCCGATCCTTTCTAATCCACTCACCATCCAAACAGAGTCCTTCAAGAGAACGGTCGGCCTCTTTTCCAGTAGAATAGACACGCCCACCGCCATCAACAAGAAAGATACGGCCCTTCTCGGCCACAAAGAGAAGACACCGGAGTCCATCGGCCTTGTCGGTCACATTGTAGCCGGACCGCAGATTAGGCACACCGGGCTCGGGCTCTTCCAGATTCCGACGCTCAAGAGTGGCAGGTTGAGGACCGGGATACCGGAATCCACGAGTCTTGAAGATTGTGGCCAGACTGTCTTGTACAAATCGGCTCATACCAGTCGTAGTCAAGACATAAGAACGCTGAAGACCCTGAAGCATCCAGCTGGTACCGCGAATCATGAGAGACGTGGCGGCCTCGGGACCCATGGAGTCACGGCTGGCTATAAGTTCCACTTCGGCCTCGTAGGTGGACGGTGCAGAATTTACACGGGCCTCTTGAAATGTACGTGCACCGCCAGAACGTACAATTGAGATATCAAACCGGATACCAAGATTGTCAGGAGCAACAAATTCAAACCGTTGGATAACACGGAAATACTTGTTAAGCGAAGCCCATCGACTCAGAAGACTGGTAATTACAGCATCATCTACAGCAAGAGGCGTCTCCCGCTTAAGCTTGGCCCGGATACCGTAGAACGGAATCTCTAGAGGCCTGGAACCCTCAATAGTCTCTTTCCGCATAGCATTGAAGGGTTTATTGGCCATGTTGTTGTCTTCACAGTATGCCTGAATAATTCCGGCTCCTTCCAGAGTAAACCGGACATTGTCATCGACTGTCACAGTCATTTTCACAATCTGGGATGTCTCGCGCATCCCAAGAGCTCGGAGGCCCTGAATAATATCTTGCCACCCTGTCAGGTCAAGAGTTTTAACTGCAGTTTCAAGCTCAACATCTGGCGTCTTTTTCCAGACCTTTGCCAGTGCTAAGAGGTCGTCGAAGTCCTTTCGACGAAAATCCATCCTGTTTACTTAGGGTCGATAATACACGGCCGTCAACTTTTAACAAGTCAAAACTTGAATCAAGAAAGCTCTGATTGGATAAAGTAGAATGCCTAAACCATTACAGTGGTCTGAACTGAACGAAGCTATTCAGGCGAATCCAAATCGGTTTCACAAGGTTGGTGGAGGGCCGGCTACGGCATCTATTACAGCTAAACCGGATGATACCGTGGTATCGTGGCTTCCTGGTTGGACAGAGGACTCAGACACTATGTTAGACATCATAGCTCTTTCATTATGGATCCGTGAACCTCTGTATCGTATAGCTACAGATTCAACAAAGGCGGTAATGGAAATGGAAGAGGCATCGTATCTCTTACATCAGCATGAAAAGGCGTACAAAGAATTTACGGGTCACACTTGGACTCGGAAACACTTGGAAGAAGAATTACGGGCCCGAGCTGGAGGAGCCCCGGCTTCGCCTGATTTCTGGAAATCTGTTAAAACATCAAAACGTATAGCTTCTCTTGTTGATTATGTGTGCAGACTACGAACATTCCGTCTTGGTCTAATTTATGATGATATGATTACGAGTATTCCGTTAATTTCATCAGTGGATCTTACATTGATACATAATGGTCATGTTCTTGTTCCTGCTATGCTACCAAAAGCATCTTGGCCCGATGTAGTGATTAAATCGGACTTGACATGGTTTATTCCGCCATGTGTTCCTTCTGTTGGAGCAACTACTATGTCACAGATTATGGAACGATTAAAGGCATTGAAACCTGGCACGTATAAAGGAAATAGATTAACTTTGTGGCGCCTCTTACAAATGGAATTAAGTTACCAATAAAGTTGGTATAATATAGAAATGTCTACGTCTATGATTTTAAATTTTGATCCAGGCACAACTATAAATCTACCTATTTCTGGATTTGGTCAGATAACTGTTGATTGGGGCAGGAATGAGCCACCCGTTACTTATACTTATGGCGTACAGAATATAGATAATACTACAACTACAGGCATAGTTATTATTTCAGGTACTTTTACTAGGTTTGGTAGTTTTCTACCTTGGACCGGTGGAGATCAATTACAATCTGTAACTCAATGGGGCTCTAGTATAACTAATCTGGGCTATGCATTTTATGAATGTACTAGTCTAACATCGGTACCTGCTCTTCCTCCTCTAGTAACCACTACAGCGTATATGTTTTATGGGGCTACTGCATTTGCTGGTACAGATGTACATCTCTGGAATGTAACTAACGTCTCATTTATGCAAAGTATGTTTACAAATTCTGGTATTTCTAATAGTAATCTAGGTAATTGGCAAAGGTCAGATAGTACTCTAGCTAATGTTTTCAATATGAACAGTATGTTTTCGGGGGCTGTAAATATGTATACTGGCGAGCCAAAGACATTTATAGCAGATCTAACAACATGGAATGTAAGTGCGGTTACAGATAAATCATATTTTTTAAAATATGATAATAATACTGCTGATATAACATTTTCAGACCTTAAGTCTCCTTTTTGTACCATTACAACTTTATCTTTTGATTCAGGCGTAAATATAGTCCTACCTATTTCTGGATATACTAGCTTAACTGTTGATTTAGGCTATGGGCCCGGTTCTAGTCTGCAAGGAACGACAGGAGGAACCGGAACCGTTACTATTACTGGTAATTTTTCTACGTTTGGTTCTGGTGATGTCTCATGGACCGGTGCTCTTAACTTACTATCCGTGACTCGTTGGGGTTCTGCAACGTTGACTTCTTTGAGCGGTGCATTTAATGGATGTACTAGTCTAACATCGGTACCTGCTCTTCCTTCTACAGTAACCAATACTTCATATATGTTTAAAGAGGCTACTATATTTACTGGTGCTGGTATTGAATCTTGGAATGTAACTAATGTCTCAGATATGTCATTTATGTTTAAGAATGCTGGTATTTCCAATACTCAATTAAGTAATTGGCAGGTTAATGGTACTGTAGCTAATGTTAAGAATATGTCTAATATGTTTGCTGGAGCTAGTGCATTTGTAGGTGAGGGTATAGAATCTTGGAATGTAACTGGTGTAACTAATATGTCTAGTATGTTTAAAGATGCTGTTACATTCAATAATACTAATTTAGATAATTGGCAAAGATCTGGACCTAATTCTAGTACTCTAGTTTATGTTGAAAATATGAATAGTATGTTTTTTGGGGCTATAGAAATGTATACTGGTAATTCAAAGACATTTAGAGCAAATCTAACAAGATGGTATGTAAGTGCTGTTACAGATAAAACCGATTTTTTAAAATATGATAATAGTACTGACGATATAACATTAACGGATTTAAATTCTCCTTTTAATAATTCCATTACAACTTTAATGTATAATGTAACAACAGGACAAGTAACCATACCTATTTCTGGATTTTCTACTATATATATTAATGGGGGCAGTGGATATCAACCGGTTACATATGATCCTAATAATTATCCTAGTATATCTACAAATGGCCGAGTAGACATTTCTGGTAATTTTTCTACTTTTGGCTCTGGTGAGAATGCATGGACCGATGCTCCTAAACTATTATCTGTAACTCAATGGGGTTCTACAACGTTGACTTCTTTGAGAGGTGCATTTAATGGATGTACTAGTCTAACATCAGTACCTGCACTTCCTTCTACAGTAACCAATACTTCATATATGTTTAAAGGAGCTACTATATTTAACAGAGAAATAGGGTCATGGAATGTAACTAATGTCTCAAATATGCAATCTATGTTTGAAGATGCTGAAGCTTTTAATACTAATTTAATTGGCTGGCAGAATAATGGTACTGTAGTTAATGTTAAAAATATGTCTAATATGTTTGCTGGAGCTAGTGCATTTCAAGGTACAGGTATACAAAATTGGAATGTATTTGGTGTAACTAATATGGAAGGTATGTTTAAGGATGCTATTGCATTTAATAATAATCTATTTGGTTGGGAGGGTTATGGTAGTACTGTAGCTAATGTTAAGAATATGGCCAATATGTTTAATGGAGCTGGAGCATTTACAGGTACAGGTATAGGTACAGGTATAGATTCTTGGAATGTATCTGGTGTCACTAATATGCAAAGTATGTTTGCTGGAGCTACTTTATTCAGTAATACTAATCTAGGTAATTGGCAAAGGACTGCTGGT
>Ga0209550_10000686_pt1 | contig 32324 bp, 20 predicted proteins | sample LauGreSuBDMM15SN_2_FD_187567 | JGI IMG/M metagenome (GOLD analysis project Ga0209550, IMG submission 187567) | Freshwater lake microbial communities from Lake Michigan, USA - Su13.BD.MM15.SN (SPAdes) (version 5) | ecosystem: Environmental > Aquatic > Freshwater > Lake | place: Lake Michigan... | reverse complement strand
GTATAGCTCTGGGAAGCGTAAGTCATAGCAAATTGATAAACCAATTTTGCCGAAAGGGCTATCGACTGTGACTACTTGACTGCCAGGCACAATCGTCGATTCTTCATGATATTTTTCGTTGCCAAGGTTTAGGCCGAACAGGTGAATTTTGTTGTAGCGTGCGATTAGCTTGCCTTTGTTGTCGTAAACCATGCAAGCGTTATAAACCTTGTCTTTAGTTTCTGATTGCAATGGAATAGAGCCAGCCACAATCCAAACATCCATCTTCTTAGCTGTGCTAGAGAGGAACTGCTGGATGGGGCCACTACCTTCTTTTTCTCCAACCTTCACTTTGTCCGTGTCTTTGATGCCCATAATGGCAAAATATTCTGGCAATACAATCAGTTTTGCGCCTTGCTCTGTAGCAATTTTAATTAAACGTTCAGCCTCACTTAGATTGGCTGAAACATTAGGGCCTGAGGCCATTTGAATGCCTGCGATTTTAACGATGCCAGCCGCAGAGGGAACTGCTCTAGTGTGTCTGTTACGTGAGGTGATTGCCATGCCGTATTTCCATTGAGATGGTTAGTTCGAATTGTTTAACATCATACCTGATTTGGTAAATGTTAAATATTTATGAAATGAAACTTTTTTATTTGCCTAGGGGAGTTTGAGGAGGAGTTGACGGTGTTGCTTTGCTGTCTTTTTCTTGAGGATTGCTCCAAGTGCCAACAATTTCATATTGCGTTTCCGCGATTTTATTGAGCGGATCTTTTAAGATTTTTTGGGCAATGTAGGCGGCCGCACCAACCGCTGGACCGCCAGCAAAAGCAGCTAATGAAAGCGTGTCGCTGATAAAAGGCTTGGCCTTAATATATAAATGCTGGGTTTCTTTATCTAGGTCAGTTTCTCCTTTAATTTCAACTTGCGCAGTTGGGCCAACCATTTTGAAATTGTCGCTATACATAATGCCACGCTCAATATTGACGTCAGCGCTAATTTGATCGAAGGTAAAGCCGCTACTAAATAAGTCTTTAAAGTCTAGCGTTAAACGTCGAGGTAAATTTTGTAAACTGAGCACGCTAAATAGCCTGCCTACACCAGGCTCAACTTGAAGGATTTGTCCTTTTTTAGCATCTAAATGTAGATTGCCTGAAAGATTGGGCATGTCGAATTCGTGAGGACTGCCATCCCACTTTAAGGCACCAGTGATTTCTGCTGACCCACCTTTGATGACATCACCGATATCAAGCCGTTTTAAGGCTTTGCCCATGTCGTTAATTTCCCAATTAAACCTCAGTTTTGTATAAGGATGATTTTTCCAGTTATTCCATTCACCGTTGGCGTTAATGACACCATCGGCTGAACTCAATCGTAATTTGTCTATGCCCCAATTACCAAGTTGTTCTTTCGCTTGAAGTTCTAAACGACCGAGTTTCTTTTTTCCAATTTCAAAATTGTCTGCCGTGATATCCAAAGCGGGGTACTTCAGATGGAGTTGCTTAGCATCCTTGTGGTTTGCTTTTACAGCATCAGGCGTTGGTGAAGGGAAAATCAGACTTGCAAGATTGCCACTCACTTTGCCATTTCCTTCACGACTCCATTTTAAGTCACCGGTGATTTCATTGCTTTTAAGATTCATAATCCAAGCATTGTCTGACGCCCTCGCCTTGATTTTAAGCGCATTAATACGACGATCAAAGATATCAAAATGATTGCTGGTGATTTCTATTCGATTAATTGCAATTGCACTCGAGTTAGCAGTGCTATTGTTTGTGTTTTCGAACTGTTCCAGCCACTCGTCAACATCAAGTTCGTCCAAAATGGCTCTAAAAGACAAGCCTTTTTGAGTGCTCATTTCTGGCACGACATTAATCCCAATATCCCCGCGTTCAATTATAGATATGCCATTTTGGGCTGAGCGGATGAGTTGGGCGTTAATGTGTTGGCCCAAGCTTACCTTGATTGAGTCTTGCGTCTCACTGATTGGTTTTTTCTCAATCGATAATTGCATTGATTCTGCTGAGGCCTTACCAAAGGGCGATGGTAATTTTGAAGTAAAACCAACCAAGTTTGAATGAATCGAAACTTCAGATTGTTTGTTGATGATTTGCGCTTTAGCCACCCAGTCGGCACTTCCATTGACTGTAAGGGGTAAGAGGTTGTTAAAAGATTTTCTTAGTCCGGCATCTGTAGCGCGACCATACGCTGCAATTTGGATAGCATGGTTTTTGTCTGTATTCACGCTAAATACAGCAGGGGCGCCGTAGGCCCAGGTATTGACGTTCTTAGCGTTGATGGATGATTCAGTGAAGTCTATAGTGCCATTAAGTTTTGTCAGTTCAGGAATGCTGTCGGCAAGCATGCTGCCATTGGTAATTGCATAGGTTCCCTTTACAGTGGTCGCGTTGCTATCGCTGAGCGGAACATGCAAGCTGACGTTTAGTTTTCCTGTCCCGGTTGTTTTAAGATTTTCGGTGAAGCCACTAGTTAGCTTTGCGATCGGGCTGGCGTTGATAAACTTAATGCCTTCACTAACGAGGCCTTGTGTCTCGCCAATCACATCCAGCAAATTATCATCCACTTCTATATCGGGAATTGTAATTTTTGCTTTTTTAATTTCATTGCCAAATAGATGGCCAGCGCTTGCGTTAAGCTCCATGCGTTTGCCTTCAAACAGCATGGCGAGGTAAATGCCTTCAATTTTTGGCCAACCTTCGGTGAAATTTAATGTGGCGTCTTTAATATTGGCCGTGACTCTAAAAATCCCCTTTTTACCATCAGCGAAAGGGTAGTCAATCAGGTCGCCTTTAAGTCTTAAATTGACATCGTCACCACGACCAGACAAAAGCGATTTTTCTAGCCATGCAACCGTGTCTTTGCTTATGTTTGTAGGATAGTAAAAGCGGGCATATTTTAGGTCTATATTTTCAGCGTGACCAGTGAGATCGATGTATTGTTTTTGGCCGCCATCTGAGGTGTAGCTTGCATCGACTTTACCAGTGATATGTTCATTCTTAATCACGAGTGAATTTACTTCTACGGCTAGACTTTTATCTTTAATTCTCCAGTCAATTTGCCCTGAGAGTTTTTCTACGGGAATAGTCCAGCGAAGCAAAGGTTCAAAATTCAGGGTAGCTAATTTTGAGTCTAGGGAGAGCTTGCCTTTATTTTGGTCAATATCAATTTTGCCCATGAGGTTAGTAAAGCCTGGTAATGAGTACTTGGTATAAGGTTGAGCGCTTAGGCCGTTGAATTCCCCACGTAAAGAATACTCAGGCAGTTTTTCACCTTTACTGCGCCATGTCAGGTGTAAGTGACTTAGTTTACCTTGCGGCTGAGTCTCTTTGAGCGCTTGTTCGACATTGCTCGGAAGGGCAAAGTATGGCGATAATTTGCCAAGTGTTTCAAGCTGGATTTCATCAAGTAATACATCGCCCGCAACGGTTTTTTGTTGATTAATTTTACGTTCGCTTAGTGAGAATTTGCCACTTCGCATATTTAAATCATCGCTGGTGACAATCTTGATGCCTTCACCTTGAATTTCTTGGCCATCCTGATGACGCAGCCATTTAATTCGTCCAGCGATGTGCTTAAAGCTACTCTCGACACCATTGTAAGGTAGTCGCGTTACCACCTTATTCAAGGCAACGTCTGTTGTGAAAGCTTCGATTTTGTTATCTGCAAAATCCACCCAAAACTGCGCAGCGCCGTGGCCTTCCCGCAAATCAAATGGATAGTCTAGCCAATGGCGCCAAGCGGCAATATCAGTGCCCTCTAGTTTTGCGTATAAGGTGCCATGCCATTGCTCGATTTGACTCACGTCATTACCAAACACTTTTCCGCGAATATCGATGGGGTTCGATGAAGCGGCAGATGGCGTGGCACGTAAACTAAATACATGGCGCCCGCGTAAACTATCCCATACAGGGTTTTCGAGTTGTAGGTTAAATTTGTCTAAATTTAATGCAGGTGCTCCGCGCATATCATCTTGCCAAACAATATTGGCATCGATGACATTCACTTTGGCTTGGCGAAGTAGCCAATTAGGAAATTCTGGTTTTGATGAACCGCTCGTTGAGACGCCAGCGACATAGACAACACCATCTTTTTCACGGCGAATGGTGAGCTCAGGTTGGTAGATGGCGAATGAAGCTAGGCGAGGTTCAAATAAAGGGATGCTGGTCCAAGAGAGGCTGCCCTCAATATGCCGCAAGCTCAATGCCACGCGATTTTGCTTATCGTAAATATCAACGTTAAAAATAGATAAATGCGGATTGAAAGAGTCCAAATTGGCGTAGATATTGCCAATGGTGACTTTTTGACCAAGGACTTGCGATAAGCCTTGCACGATTTTTGGTTTGTAATCGTCAATATGAGGAAGGACAAAATATCGCAACGCGATAATCGACAACAAGCCCAAGAAAACAAAAGTTCCTAGCGCAATGAAAGCGACTCGATAAGACCAGATAAGCGATTTTTTAATCATTAATTTATAGTTTAATTGTTTTTGAATATGGGACTAGCAAACGCAATCGCTAGGCTTTTTATTCATGGCATGCATTCTACTATATGCGCGGTTTTCTAACTGTTACTTATTGTACAAACAAGTGATGATATGACCATACTTGCTTTAGAATAACGCCTTTGTTGAAAGTTGGCTGACGTGGGGTGTAGATTTCACGTTCATAAAGAAAGGCAAGTTTGATTCAATTTAAAAATCTCACGTTAACGCGTGGCGTTAAAGTGCTGGTCGAAGGCACATCGTTTCAGCTTCATCCTGGCCATAAGGTCGGTTTGACGGGTGCAAACGGTGCGGGTAAATCCAGCTTATTTGCTATGTTGCGCGGTGAGTTGCATCCTGAGCATGGTGATTTAGAAATGCCACCTAACTGGGTGATTGCGCATGTGGCCCAAGAAACGCCAGCATTGTCACAGGAAGCAATTGAATTTACCTTAGATGGCGACGTTGAACTGCGCGCCATTGAAGCTGCTTTGGTTGAGGCGGAAGCCAAGCACGAAGGCGAGAAGATAGGCGAACTACATGCCCGTTTTAGCGAAATTGGCGGGTACTCAGCCCGCGCAAGAGCCGCTGAGTTATTGGATGGTCTAGGATTTAAGAACGCAGATTTAAGCCGTTCTGTTTCTGATTTTTCAGGCGGTTGGCGCGTGAGGCTAAACTTGGCACGTGCGTTGATGTGCCGTTCAGACTTATTGTTGCTCGATGAACCAACCAACCATCTAGACTTAGATGCGGTAATTTGGCTAGAAACATGGCTCAAAGATTATCGCGGTACTTTGGTGCTTATTTCGCATGACCGAGATTTCTTAGACGCGATTGTTAATCACATTGCGCATATTGAACAACAGCACCTCACACTTTACAAAGGTGGTTACTCGGATTTTGAACTTCAACGTGCCGAACGCCTAGCCCAGCAACAATCCATGTATGACCGCCAACAGCGCAATGTTGCCCACTTGCAAAGCTATATTGAACGCTTCCGCGCTAAGGCCACGAAGGCGCGCCAAGCCCAAAGCCGCATTAAAGCCCTTGAGCGCATGGAAATGATTTCAGCCGCGCATATTGATACGCCTTTTGATTTTAGTTTTAGAGAAATGCAAAGCGTGCCAGATCCATTGCTCGTGCTTGATGACGTAAGCGTTGGTTATGGCGAGACGACTATCCTCAGCAAAATAGAGCTGGCTTTGCGTCCAGGCGAGAGACTTGGCTTGCTTGGTCGAAACGGTGCGGGTAAATCTACGCTCATTAAGCTACTTGCGAGTGAGCTTGCGATGAAATCAGGTAAGCGGGTTGAAGGCAAAGATTTGAAAATAGGCTACTTTGCTCAGCATCAACTTGAGCAATTGCGTCTTGATGCATCACCACTTGAACACATGCAAAAGCTAGACCCTGAAACGCGCGAACAAGAGCATCGTAATTATCTCGGTGGCTTCGATTTCAAAGGCGATATGGCAAGCTCCGCGTGTGGTCCATTTTCCGGTGGTGAGAAGTCACGCTTGGCATTGGCTTTGCTAATTTGGACACGTCCGAATTTGCTTTTGCTAGATGAGCCGACCAACCATTTGGATTTGGAAATGCGCCACGCACTGACAATTGCGCTGCAAGAGTATCAAGGTGGTGTAGTGATTGTTTCGCATGATAGAGCCATGCTCAGAGCCACTTGCGATAAGTTTATGTTGGTGGCGCATGGCAAGGCAGAAGTGTTTGACGGCGATTTAGAGGATTACAAAGATTGGCTCAATGCGCAAAAGTTGGCCGATAAGCAAAGCCTAGAATCAAACAAAGAAGCGTCAGCTTCATCCAACAAAGTAGAGCGCGCACAAAGCAAAGCCGATAGGCAAGTGCGCATTGTGGAGCGACGACCGCTGCTTAAAGAAACCGAGCAGATAGAAGCCAATATGGCCAAGTGGGAGCAAGATAAATCTGCTTTGGATAACAAGCTTGCTGACCCTGATTTATATACCCAAAGTGATAAAAGTATTTTGCAAGACTTGCTCAAACGCCAAGCTGATCTTGTTCAGCAATTAGAAACAGCAGAAATGCGCTGGCTGGAACTACAAGAAATGCTCGAAGCCTTGCCTGCATTTCAATAAGAACACTTCATTAAGATAGAGAACGAAAAAATGGCAAAACCTACGTCTACAAATCAATATTCTAAAAACTTAAGCCTGCTCCACGCGCTTTGCTTAGCTGAAGGCCGCACAGAGCAAGATGCGCCGCTTAGTAGTAATTTAGAGGATTACGATCCAGTCAAAGCAGCAAGCTATTTAGCCTGTTACATCACTGCCAAAGCAATTAAAGAAGCCTCTCGTTCGCCAGCCGATGAGCGTTACGACAACTTTGATATGCTCAGCGTGTATCAAGCTTTTGCCTTAATGGTTTACGCTTATTTGGTCTTGCCACTTGGCGCTGAAGATGTTGTGGCGGATTTAGATCAAGATCAAATTGTCATCGCTAAATCTCTGTTTGTAGAACTCACCAACGAAGAGCTCGCTGATATTGTGGAATCGGGTATGCGTAAATTCCACTTGATTGGCGATGCGGATGCAGAGCATTGGACGCATTTCCGTGAAGACTTTGATAAAGCGGTGATTGCCTTCTTGGTTGCAGGCACTGACGATACTGCACCGTTTGAGAAAGAAGAGCTTATTCCTGTTTTAGGGGCTTTTTTAAGTATGCTGTGTGAGGCGTTTGCATAGTTTTTTGCATGGATGGGTGCCTTCTCCCCATCCATCAGTACATGCGTGATATCGCGGCCAGACTTGAATATGGTCTGACATAAAAAGCCGAGTTTGGCTAATTGAAAATTTCTTCTTTTCCGTAGATTATTTTATTGTAAATCAACTATTTGCAACCTAATATAAAAAATATTAGGCTTAGGATAGGGTAATTATGTGAAGCTAATGTGACTAAAAACAGTCCTTAAGATTATTTAAGGTTTGAATTGATACTTATTTTTGAAACTCACCATCCACGTAGTACCAACGCCCAGCAATACGTCTGAATTGACTAACTTCATGAAGTTTTTCAGCTTTGCCGTTGTCTTCGTAGTGGGCAACAAACTCCACGATCGCTTGGTCGTCGTTTGGCTCAAAGCGAATGAGCTCAAGCCCTAGCCATTTGGTGCGATCGTTGGCTAAGTTTAGATATTTGGGTCGTGTGTTCGGGTGCCAAGTATTGAGTAAGTATTCTTCTAAACCCAATACATAAGCGCTGTAACGAGAGCGCATCAGCTTTTCAGCGTTTGGCGCGCCAGTGCTAAGGTGATAAGGCTCGCAGCAATCTTGATAAAGCGAAGCGCTGCCACACGGACAATCAATTTTGATGACCGGTTTAGGCAATCTCGCGCGTCTCTTTAAATTGAATATCTGGGTAACGTTCTTGTGCCATTTGTAAGTTCACGCGATTTGGCGCGAGATACACATAATCATCCGCGCTATCTAAGCCCACATTAAAGCCGTATTTATCAGCAATGGCTTTTAGATCAGCGTCGCTGCCTTTTAGCCAGCGCGTGGTGTGGCAGTCGTAGGGCTCAAATATCATGTCAACACCGTATTCGTGCTCTAGTCGGTGCGCCACCACCTCAAACTGCAAGATACCGACTGCACCTAAAATCAAATCATTAGATAGCAGAGGGCGGAACAATTGGGCTGCGCCTTCTTCAGACAATTGCTTGAGCCCAATTTGTAATTGCTTCATCTTCATCGGGTTTTTAATGCGTGCACGACGGAAAAACTCAGGCGCAAACGATGGAATGCCGATAAATTTCAAGTTTTCATTTTCAGTAAAGGTATCGCCGAGCTTGATGGTGCCGTGGTTTGGAATCCCGATAATGTCGCCAGAGTATGCTTCATCCATCGTAGTGCGATCTTGTGCCATAAAGGTAATAGCGTTATTGACCGAGATTTGCTTGCCTGTAGCGACTTGTTTGATTTTCATGCCACGTTCAAAGCGGCCTGAACATACACGCAAGAACGCAATACGGTCACGGTGTTTTGGGTCCATATTGGCTTGAATCTTAAACACAAAACCAGAAAATTTTGCTTCATCTGGTGCCACTTCGCGTGAAGCGGTCATCCGTGCCAATGGAGGAGGGGATAGCTCAACCACTGCATCTAATAACGATTGCACGCCGAAGTTGTTAATGCCTGAGCCAAAAAACACAGGGGTTTGTTTGCCGCTTAAATAGCGCACTTTGTCGAAAGTGTGCGATGCACCGCGCACCAACTCAATATCAATGCGCAACTCCTCCGCTTGGCGACCAAGTAACTCATCTAAGCGCGGATTATCTAACCCCTGAATCACTTCTGAAGTGCCTTTTTCCGCACGTGGATCAAAGAACGACACCACATCGTTGTAAAGGTGATACACGCCACGGAAGCCTTTACCCATACCAATCGGCCAAGTCATCGGCGCACATTCCATGCCCAATGTAGATTCGATTTCATCTAACAACTCAATTGGCGGACGGCTTTCGCGGTCTAGTTTATTGATGAAGGTGATAATTGGCGTGTCGCGCATACGGCAGACATTGAGCAGCTTGATCGTTTGCGCCTCAACCCCGTTCACAGAATCGATCACCATCACCGCTGAATCTACTGCCGTTAATGTCCGGTAAGTATCTTCTGAGAAGTCATCATGGCCTGGGGTATCAAGTAGGTTAATCATGTGTTCGCGGTATGGAAACTGCATCACAGATGACGTGACTGAAATACCACGTTGTTTCTCTAGTTCCATCCAGTCTGATGTCGCATGACGCGCGGCTTTACGACCACGCACCTCACCAGCGACTTGAATCGCGCCACCGAACCATAATAGTTTTTCGGTGAGCGTCGTTTTACCCGCATCAGGATGCGAAATAATGGCAAAGGTACGACGGCGGGTAATTTCTTCTGGTAGGGATGACATGGCCAAAATCTTGAGTCGAAAAAAGCGCTATTCTATCCGAAATAGCGCTTAATCCGAAGGTAAAGCTAGGTTTGCTTGAGCGACTTAAACAATAGGCTGTTTGAGCTGTTCCAAAATTGCTGGGTTATCCAGCGTTGAAATATCCGAAGTAATCTCTTCGCCTTTAGCCAAGCTACGCAATAAGCGGCGCATGATTTTGCCTGAACGTGTTTTTGGTAAGTTATCACCGAAACGAATTTCATCAGGTTTGGCGATTGGACCTATCTCTTTACCTACCCATTCGCGCAGTTCTGCCACAATTTTTTTAGCTGCTTCACCCTCTGGGCGGACGCCTTTTAGCACCACGTAAGCCACAATAGATTCGCCTTTAATTTCATGCGGTTTACCCACAATCGCGGCTTCTGCAACCAATGGGTTAGCGACTAATGCAGACTCAATTTCCATGGTACCAAGACGATGGCCTGATACATTAAGCACATCATCAATGCGGCCCATAATCCAGTAATAGCCGTCCGCATCGCGGTGAGCGGAGTCGCCTGCTAGGTATAAACCATTTAACTCTTCTGGGAAGTAGGATTTTTTAAAGCGTTCAGGGTTGCCCCAAATGGTACGAATCATTGAAGGCCAGGGCTTTTTAGCAACCAGTAAGCCGCCACCAGTGCCTTCAATATGCGTACCATCTTCGTGGACGATGTCCATCATGATGCCAGGCAGAGGCATGGTACATGAGCCTGGTTTGGCATCAATTGCTCCTGGAAGTGGCGCTAACATGTGCGCGCCAGTTTCGGTTTGCCACCAAGTATCCACAATTGGGCAACGTTCATTGCCCACCACGGTGTGATACCACATCCACGCTTCTGGATTGATTGGTTCGCCCACTGAGCCAAGCAAACGTAAGCTTGAAAGGTCGTATTGTTTTGGTAAGTCGCCACCCAATTTAATGAGTGAACGAATCGCCGTCGGCGCTGTGTAAAACACGCTGACTTTGTGTTTTTCTATCATTTGCCAGAAACGGCCGGCATCTGGGTAAGTGGGGATGCCTTCAAAAATAACTTGTGTTGCGCCCAGTGATAGTGGGCCATATGCCACGTAGCTGTGACCAGTAATCCAGCCCACATCTGCGGTACACCAAAATACGTCACGCTCTTTGTAATCGAATACCCATTTAATGCTCATCAAGGCGCCTAGCAAATAGCCGCCTGTAGAATGTTGAACGCCTTTGGGCGTGCCCGTTGAGCCGGAAGTGTAAAGGATGAATAACGGATGCTCTGCATTGACCCAAGTTGGTTCGCAAACCTCAGAGGCCTCGCTTTCGAGCTTATGCCACCAAAGGTCGCGGCCTTCAATCCAAGCCACTTCAGATTTTGTGCGTTGGTACACAATGACTTTGGTGACGGCTTCACAGCCACCTAAAGCCAAAGCTTCATCTACTGCTGTTTTGAGCACAACGGCTTTACCGCCCCGCATGCCAGCATCAGCCGTGATGACTAATTTCGCGCCAACGTCGGTAATCCGTTCGTGCAAGCTTTTAGCTGAGAAGCCGCCAAACACCACTGAATGGATGGCGCCAACCCGGGCGCAAGCTTGCATGGCGATAACGGCTTCAATGCCCATCGGCAAGTAAATAATGATACGGTCACCTAAAGTGATGCCTTGGTCTTTTAGCGCGTTGGCAAAGCGGCAAACACGTTGGTGTAATTGTTTGTAACTAATTTTGGATACAGCGCCATCATCGGCTTCAAAAATAATGGCGGTTTTATGGCCCTGGGTGGCAAGGTGGCGGTCGATGCAATTGTAAGAGGCGTTTAACTCGCCATCATAAAACCAGCGATAAAAAGGGGCCTTACTTTCATCTAAAATTTGAGTGAAGGGTTGGTGCCAATCTAGCTCGGTGCGAGCTAAGTTTGCCCAAAAGCCGTTGTAATCTTGTTCAGCTTGTTGGCATAAGACTTGATAAGCGGCTAATCCAGAAACGGTCGCATTTTGTTTGAATGCTGGAATAGGTGCAAACACGCGATTTTCGGTGAGCACGGACTCGATTGATGACATTACATTTCCCCCGATAGAACTTTAATTATTTTTGTATGAAAAGGTTTAGAATTTAGTGCTGCTTTCTTAACTTGAATAATAACATTTTCAAGGCCTATTTCTAGCCAGTTCAGCGCTTTTTAATAGCAGACTTCTTTGTATTTGAGATTTAAGGATTTAAAGAAATTACATGTACAGCTCATCAGAAATTGAATTAAGGCCAGAATATGCCAAAGTAAAACATGCGATTGCTTGCAGCCCTTTCGTCAGTCGACTGCTAACGGGTGATGTGGATTTGTTGCCAGATTTGATGGGGAAGATGGATTGCGCGTTGAGTCGGGATGAAATGCTTGGCTATCTTGCTACGCAAGTTATTGATGATGAAGCAAACTTGAAACGCGCTTTGCGCAAACTCCGTCAGCGTGTGATGTTACGAACAATTGTGCGCGACTTAAATGGACTGGCTCAACTTGCGGAGGTCATGCAGACGGTGAGTGATTTGGCTGAAGTGACGGTGAATGTTGCTTTGGCGCATATCGAGACTTGGCTTAAAGAAACTTATGGCGAGCCGATGGGTGAGAGTGGAAAGCCGCAGTCTATGATTGTGATTGGCATGGGTAAGCTTGGCGGTTTTGAGCTTAATGTGTCATCTGATATTGATTTGATTTTTGCGTTTGAAGAAGATGGTCAAACAAATGGCGCCGCCCAAGGCAAGCAAACATTAAGTAACCATGATTTTTTTACGCGCGTCGGAAAGAAACTGATCTCAGCAATTGATGAGATTACCCAAGATGGCTTTGTGTTTCGGGTGGATATGCGTTTGCGCCCTTATGGTTCAGAAGGGCCGCTGACTTGCAGTTTGGCGATGCTAGAGGAGTACTACCAAAACCAAGGGCGTGAGTGGGAGCGCTACGCTTGGATTAAAGGCCGTGTGATTGCTGGTCCTGCAAAGGTGATTGCAGACTTGCTGCGTCCTTTTGTATTCCGTAAATATTTAGATTACGGGGCTTTTGCTTCCATGCGCGATTTAAAAGTGCAAATTCAGCGCGATGTAAACAAACGCGATATGCACGACAATATTAAGCTGGGTCGAGGTGGCATTCGTGAGATTGAGTTTATCGCGCAGGTATTTCAGCTCATCCGTGGCGGTCAAGATGAAAGTTTACAAATTCGCCCAACGCTCAGTGTATTTGCCTTGCTGCGCGAAAAGAATTTATTGCTTGCTAGCACGGTAGAAGAGTTAAGCGCGGCTTATGTATTTCTGCGTGATTTGGAACATAGACTGCAATATGCAGAAGACCAACAAACGCAGACTCTCCCCACTCATGATGAAGGTAAGGCGCGGCTGGCTTTAGGCATGAATTGTGACAGCTGGGATGCCTTGCATGCCAAAATAGAAGCGCATCGCCAAAGAGTGGATACGCATTTCAGTGAAGTGTTTAGCGACCCAAAAGGTGAGCAGCTTGAGGATGTGAATGTGGCTGAGATTTGGCAGGCCACGATTGTTGAAACTGAAGCGATTGAACGTATAAAAGCGCTCGGCTTTTTGGATGCCACTCAAACGCTGATGCGATTACGCGGCTTGGCGCATGGCGCAAAATATAAACAGTTGCCAGAGCTAAGTCGTCAGCGTTTTGACCTGCTCATGCCGATGGTGATTACGTTAGCGGCTAAAGAACAAGATCCTGATATGGCTTTATTGCGGGTATCTGATTTGCTCGAAAGTATTTGCCGCCGCGCGAGTTATTTGGCCTTGCTTGCCGAATATCCTGCCGCTTTAAATTTGGTGATTCGGCTAACCACGGCTAGCCCTTGGCTCGCGCAATATTTAGCGCAACATCCTATTTTGTTGGATGAGTTACTAGACACCCAGCATTTATATGCAGTGCCTGACTTTGCCTCAATGCGAGAAGACTTGAAGCAAAGATTGGCGGAAGTGGCGGGTGATGTTGAACGGCAAATGGATGTGATGCGCCACTTTAAAAATGTGGCAGTGTTTCGCTTTGCGGCTAAAGATGTGGCGGGGAAGTTACCGCTTGAAACGCTTTCAGACTATTTAAGTGAACTCGCAAATTTAATTCTGCAAGTCACGATTGAAACCGTTTGGCCTTCGCTCAAAGGTAAACATCGCGATGTGCCTCAATTTTCAATCGTTGGCTATGGGAAGCTAGGCGGCAAAGAAATAGGCTATGCCTCGGACTTGGACATTATTTTTCTCTACGATGATGACGCGCCAGATGCAGGCCAAATTTATGCGCGCTTTGGTCAACGCATAAACAATTGGCTTAATAGCCTTACTTCAGCCGGCATGCTTTATGAAACGGATATGCAACTCCGTCCAGATGGAGCCAGTGGTCTGCTTGTAAGCTCCGTGGAAGCATTTAAAGAGTATCAACAACATAAAGCTTGGGTGTGGGAGCACCAAGCGATTACGCGTGCGAGATTCAGTGCAGGGGATGTGGAGATAGGCAAAGCATTTGAACGGATACGCTTTGATGTGCTCACGCAAAAGCGGGATGCGAATGCGCTTAAAAAAGAAGTGGTTGAAATGCGTCAAAAGATGCGGGCAGGCCATGTGATTGCTACAGATGTATTCGACCTTAAACAAAGCTTAGGCGGCATTATTGATGTGGAATTTATGGTGCAGTATTTGGTGTTAGCAAATGCGCATCAGCACCCTGAGCTGACTGAAAATATTGGCAATATCGCTTTGCTCGCTCAGTTGGCAAATTTAGGTGTGATTGAAAAGGCGCAAGCTAAAGCCCTAGCCAATGCTTATCGAGAATTCCGCAAGAAGCAACATGCACTGCGTTTGCAAGGTCACAGCAAAGCGCAAGTGGCCATGGCTGAAGTTGCTAGGATGATTGACCCCGTTAAAAGCTTATGGGCCCAACTGATGGCTTAGTGTTGTTCGTGCTTTTCGAACTTACCAAAGTGCAACATAATCGTTGGCAAAATCAGCAGGTTCAAAATCGTGGAAGTAATTAAGCCGCCCACAATAATGGTGGCCATTGGGCCTTCAATCTCGCGGCCTGGTTCACTGCTGCCAATGGCCAGTGGCAGCAAGCCAAGAGCGGTCACAAGCGCTGTCATTAAAATGGAAGGTAAGCGTTCTGAAGCGCCTTGAATAGCGGTTTCTAATCCCCAAGTCATGCCTTCTTCATCAATTAAATGTTGGTAGTGTGAAACCAGCATGATCGAGTTGCGTAAGGTAATCCCGAATAGCGTCACAAAGCCAACTAATGAGCCAAGTGAAATCCAGCCGCCTGTGAGCATTACCGCAAATACACCCCCTATCAGCGCAAACGGTAGGTTGGCGAAAGTAAGTAATAGGTTTCGCAATCTGCCAAATGCGATATACAGCATCAAGAAGATACCAACGGTGGCGAGAAGCGAATGCACGATGAGGTCCTCACGTGATTTGGCTTGGGCTTCCGCTTCACCTGTAAAAGCTAGATAGTTGCCTCGTGATAAGTGGACTTCTTTTTGTAGTTTGATTTTTAGCTCATCAGCAAAACTTTGCACGTCACGACCATTCACGTTGGCTGTTACGGTTTGGATGCGTTTTGCGCCTGAGTGCAGAATTTTTGAGCGCCCGTTTTCTTGAGTGATATCTGCTATATCACCTAATTTGATGAGTTTGCCTTCGTTGTTGATAATCGGCAGCTTGCTGATTTGGCCGATATTGTTGCGTGAGGCGGCATCTAGTAAAACGCTGACGCGCACTACGCGGCTAGCTTCATAAACTTGCGCAACAGGCACGCTATCATAAGATGCGCGTATGGTGTCTAACACATCGGTAGGTTGCAAGCCCAATTGCAAGAGCTTCTCTTGGCGTAAGCGAATGGAGATTTGCGGTGTGCCGGGTGGCGATTGTACGAGCACATCTTCAGCGCCTTGTATGCCAGCGACAACGCCAGCAATCGCTTGTGCATCACGGTCTAGCGCATCTAAATCATGGCCGTAAATGTTAATGACTTGCGAGGCAGCATAGCCTGAAATCGTTTCTTCAATCCGTTCTGTTAAGAAGGTGTTAATTGCAATGTTAACGCCAACAAAGCCCGGTGGCGTTGGGCCATCCGCATCTTCGTCCATACTTTCATCATCAATACCTGATAGCTTTTCGCGAATTTCTTGGAGAACGCGGGTTTGTTCTTCGCCTGAAAGCGTGCCGATTTCGATTTCAAACTCACTGTAATGGGTACCAAAAGTGTCTGCGCCATTCGGTGCACGACCCACCCATTGAGCAATACTTCGCACCCCTTTAACTTTGCTTAATGATGCCGCGACCTTTTTACCAATACGCAATGACTCCTGCTCTGAACTGCCTGGCACCAATGTCATGTGCATAATGAAGTGACCTTCGTGCAAAGTTGGAATAAATTGACTTTTGAAGAGTGGTAAAACACCTAAGCCAAGGGCAATAAGGGCGACAGAGATTGCAATGGTCATCTTATAATGCTGTTCAATTTGATGTAAAAGCGTGACATAGCGTTTTTTGATAAAGCTAATGATTGGCGAATCTTCAGTCTCTAGTTTTGCTTTGCCTAACAATAAATAACAAAGGGCAGGGGTGAGCGTTAGCGCAACCATGAGCGATGCCAGAATGGCAGCAATATAAGCAATACCAAGTGGGGCGAATAGTTTGCCAGCAACGCCAGTTAGCGTGAGTAAAGGCATAAACACCAGGGCAACGATAATCGTAGCGTAAACAACGGAGCTACGTACTTCCATCGATGCATTAAACACTACTTTGTGGATGGCTTGTGGCTCAGCTAATAAACGGTTCTCACGCAGGCGTCTAAAGATGTTTTCGGTATCGATAATCGCATCATCTACCACCTCACCCAAGGCGATGGCTAACCCACCCAACACCATAATGTTTAAGCCAATATTAAAGTAACTCATCACCACAATTGCGGTGAGCAGTGAGAGTGGAATAGCAGTGGCTGAGATAAATGCGGTGCGGGCATTAAATAAGAATAAGAAGAGCACGGTGATGACTAAAATTGAGCCGATTAAGATATCGGTTCTGACCCCCTTGATGGCGGTTTCAATAAAATTAGCAGGGCGAAACAAGCCCTCATGTAATTGAATACCTTCAGCTTCAAGCGATGGTTTGATTTGCTGAATAGCCTTTTCTAAGGATAGTGTAACACCGTGGGTATTGGCCCCTAGTTGCCCTTGCACTGAGAGATAGATGCCAGATTTGCCGTTAATCGCTGATGCGCTGATTGATGGCGCAGCGCCTTCAACCACCTGACCAACATCCCCTAATCTTACAGTTTGGCCATTGCGGTGCAAGAGCGTGGTTTTTGCTAGCTCGGCTGGCGTGCGCGATTGTCCCTCGGTGTTGATGACAATGCGTTGATTGTTATTCTCAATAAAGCCAGCACCCCGAACACCAGTCGCCTTACTCGCCGCCTCCATGACCTGTTGCATCGAGAGGTTGTAGAGCAATAATTTGTCTGGATTTACTTGCACTTGGTACTGCTTCACATCGCCGCCAAATACGTTCACATCGGCGACGCCTTGCACGGACATTAAATGCGGACGTAGCGTCCAGTCCACCATAGAGCGGAGCTCCATCAAGGATTTTGTATCTGAGGTGATCCCAATGCCCATTACCGTGCTAGCTGCTGAAGTCAGCGGGGTAATATTTGGCGTAATATTGTTGGGTAGGCGATTGGCGAGGGTTGCAAGACGCTCAGCCACTACTTGGCGGTTGCGATAAACATCCGTGCCTTCTTTGAAAATGACGGTGACAACAGAGAGTCCGGGGATGGACTGAGAGCGCATCAACTCAATGCCTACTGTGCCTGAAATGCTGAGCTCAATCGGTTGGCTGACTAATGATTCAACCAAGTCCGTTGAAAGGCCAGGCGCTTCCGTTTGAATGATAAGCTGCGTAGGGGAAAACTCAGGGAAAACATCTAAATTGCTTCGCGTGAGGCTGTATATGCCATAAATCACAATCAAGCTGGCGATGCCGATAATGACACCACTGAATCGGATGGAGAAGCGAACGAGGGCGGACATCATAGTGCTTAGTCCTGATTCTCGTTTTTAATTTGGTATTTAAACTCTTCAGAAAGTAAGAGTTGCGCGCCGTTCACCACTAGGCTGTCACCAGAGGTGAGTTGTTTGCTGCGGTTAAACCAACCACCGTTGCTTTCGTTGTCTGTATGAATAGGTAGACGAATAAAGTGGTCTTGGTTTAGTTTTTTATATACCCAAGGTTTGCCCGCGTACCAAACTACAGCGCTAGCAGGGACGGTGACACCGTCACTTGGTTGGCTATTGGAAGCATCTTTCATCTCAACACTCACTCGCATGCCAGCGCGTAAATTTTCAGCCAATGCGCGGAAGTAATAGGTTCGGCCTTGAATCGTGCTATCTGTTTGCGGGGATGCGGCCACTAGCTTGGCGCTGATTGATTTCGTTTTAGTCCCTGTAGGCACAACATTAATACTTTCGCCAACATTCACGTTGATATCCGCGGGCAAGGTAATGAGTAGCAACACTTCTTTGTGTAAAAGCAGCGCTTGTAAGCTTGCACTTGCTGGATCTTTAGTGGCCTCATTGGCGAGTGTTTCACCCCAGGTTTGGCGCATGGTGTCTTTGAGATTGTTGGCTTCAGTTTCAGCGGCTTGCTCTTTTGCTTGGTCTGCCTTAAACGCGGCTTGTGCTGCAATCACAACTTGGTCGGAAACGTTTTTATCGTCTTTGTTTAAGGTCTGCATGCGTTGATAGTCTAGTTTGCTATTGGCAAGCGCAGCGCGCGCAATGTTAGCGTTGGCTTTTGCATTAAGATAGCGTGTGCGAAGTTCAATCAGCGTGTCTATGCTAATCACGTTACCCAGCGCATTTAATGTCTTTTGATGTTGGCTAGTATTCAAACTCACTGTTTGTATGTCATTTTGTTGCTGAGCATCTTGGCTGAGTGTAACAACTGTAGCGCCTTTCACTTGATTAACGCGGTTTGGTGTCGCGACCTCTTCTTCTTGCGCTAGGTTGTATGAATCGTATTCATCTTTTCCATAGAATACTAATACCCAAAATAGCACGATGATTAAGAAAGCTTGAAGCCCAACAATTAAGGCAACTTTACGATTCATGGTGTGGCAGTCCTATTTGGTTTGTTGCTGACCAAGTTGGCTTCGCTTGGCAGGGTGAGGCGTGTATCTATTGGACGTTGCAATACATCCTCAAGATTCAATTTTGTGACTTGTGTTTGAAAAGCCGTGTTCAACGCATTTTGCGTTGCAATGATGTTTTCAAGTTGCGTGGTGTTCAGCGCTAATCGATCTGCAAACCCAGCATTAAATTGGCGTTCGGTTTGTTGCGCGCGTTTTTGTTGGTTAGCTAATAAAGTTTGTGCTTTTTTATTCGCTTCTATCGCGGCTTGATAGCTCGCTTTAGCTTGGTTTAGGTCGCCAATCACTTTGGCTTGCAGTGCTTCAAACTCAGCAATTTGAACCTCACGTAGGCTAGTTGCCTCAGCAATTAAGCCGCGATTTTTGTTAATCAGGGTGAGTAAGCTCGAAAAGCCCAATGACCAGATGTTGTCACCTTGATCTAAAGTTTTAGCAGGGGATAAAGTAATGTCAGGATATTGCTTAGCGATTTCTAAGCGTAATTTAGCTTCAGCCGCTTCGTAGCGCGCCAAAGATGCACGAATATCCAGGCGGTTCAGCAGTGCTTCATATTGAAGATTGTCGATTGAGGCTGGCTCGTTCGGCTCAAAAGTTTTGATGATTAATGGCTTGAATGCGCTTAGGCTAAGACCTGCATCGTTGGCAAGGGCAGCGCTCAAAGCATCAATACGTCCAGATTCGGCAATATAAGCTTGTTCAGCTTTTTGTAAGGCGATGCGCGCATTGCTCACTTCGATATTGGATGCCATGCCAGCCTCTAAGCGTTTAACCAGCATGTCGGCAATTGCAGTTCTGAGTGTAACTTCATTTTTCAGAATGGCTGATTGCGCCAAAGCATACTGATACGCCAACAAGCTTTTTGCAATCCGGCTATGCACTAACCATGCGGCTTGAGCAATTTCAATCCGTGCGGCTTCTGACAAGCTTGCAGCTTGTGCGATTTTAGCTTCTCGTTTGCCAGCAGTCACAATCGGAATGTCTATTCCTAAGCTGTAGGTCCAAGGCGACTTGTCCGAGGCCTGGTTATGGTTCTCTGCATTAGCTTTGATACCGAGTTCTGGTCGCTGCGCGGCGGTAATTTGCGTCGCTTGTGCCGCGCGCCATTTCGCCCGCGCTACATTTAAATTTGGATGAAAAAATAACGCACTTAAGGTCAGCTCATTTTCTCCCCATACGCGAATTGGGAGCTGATTGGATGGATAGCCTTGCGTGCTTAAGTAAGTTTGAAAGTCAGCATCTGTGCTTGCGCGCTGTGTAAGCTTTTCTGCTATTTTTGAGGGTTCAATCGGCTTGGAAAAGTAAGACTGAAAGCCGCACCCGCTGACCATTAAAGTCAGGCTTATCATGCTTGCAATATGAATAGGTGCTGTTAGTTTCAAACTTCAATCTCTTTGGCTAATTTATTAAACACTAACATTTTTTTAGTGCGTAGTGATATTACATCCCATCCCGCGCTTGGGCAATTTAAGGGGTAATTTTGTGATTAAAACGAGCCTGCTTAACCAGCTATTTCAGCATGCACAGCATTGAGCGCATCTTTAAGTGTTTCTTCAGAAAGCGCATTAATGCTAGTGGCTAAAAGTTCAGCCGCTTCTTCTGTGCCGCTTGGTAAATTGTGGCTATCAAGCTCTGCCACTAAGCCCGCAGCAATCCCTGTTACTTTAAGTAAGGTTTGACGTTCTTTCATGAGCATTTCTAGCTCGGCACGAAGCATGCTAATTTCTTCTTGATTAATCGTATGTGGCATCTTGATTTTCCTAATAGGTAATTGGTGAATCGAATGTGATTTTCGCTCAAACTTAAGCTTTTACATAGACATTTCAAATTTTAATGGTTTTCGGCAATTTGCTGAGATACAATGCCTCGTTAGGGTTCATGCCCTGACAACATCATGAAGAAATGCTTTCATGACTACCTGCGAGAGTGGCGGAATTGGTAGACGCACTGGATTTAGGTTCCAGCGCCGCAAGGCGTGAGAGTTCGAGTCTCTCCTTTCGCACCATAATTACCCTGTAAACCGCGCTCTGTAATGCTCTAAGCCTTGTTTCTCTTTGCTTTACCTCAAACACTATTCTGCAGTATTACCTTGCTCGCAGCGGTATAGCTCTATAAATTCTAACTATTGTGGCTAATTTAACTAAGCCATTCTTAAATTTTAAAAGTAGCGAAACGCGATCTAGTTTCTGCGATTACTTTTTAGTTTACTTGTAAAGAAGTTTTATGGATTTAAGTGTTCTGCCCAGATATATATGCTCAGCAAATATAGTTTAAAATGTTTCGCATCTTGTGTAATGCAGTACTGGCCTAGGTTTTCAGGTTAACGGGCACTTTGCCCAGTTAATAAGTGCTCAAACGCATGCTCAGACGAAATCATGCAGTCAAAATAAAATTTTCAAGATGAGTTAGTCATTCATAAAGTATACAAAACCCTGGGCTCTGAGACCCTGTTCTGGAATAATTCTTTTGCAAAATTAGACTAGTCATCCTACCTCAAAATTAAGACTGAGGGGTTAATTGAGAGCCCGTCTAGCATTATTAATTGCATCTCCGATAAATTCAATTTGCCTATTCAACCCCTTTATTTGATTCATGATTTCTCAAGGGATCGCTGATACTCCAAGGATGCCTTGATTAAAAAAAATCTAACCATAAGTACGGTAAATATATCCAGTCCTTAATTAATGAGCATCAATAAAAAAGGCTCCCAATGTTGGGAGCCCTACTTAATACCGCTAAATAAATGTTAAATAGGAGAGATGCCACCGATACCATTTATATTTTGACCGAAAATATGGCCCCCAGTTGGCCGCTGAAGAACAGGGTCTAAGCTTGCGCCGGAACGATCCCTTGTCTTGAGTGAGCTGCTTCCAAAGTTAACCTTTATGCCAGCAAAAATTTGATCCGAGTCCAAATTTGCTTCAGTGAAATCGATTGTGTTATGGGTGTACTGGGCGTAAAGACTGATCGGTTTGTCAGCAATACGGTACTCTGTATTAAGGCCATAGCTTTTTTGATCGATCGTTTGATCGATCGAGTTTGAACCGAAATCTATATTATTTGAAAGATTTACGTTGTTGTACGCAAAGGAACCTTGAGCACTCCAATTATCATTGATGAAATATTTCGCTTTAATGTTTGCAAAGTAACCGTCATCTGCAATATTTTGACCGGAAATATCTTTCTGGTTTACAAAGACTTGTTTAGCTAGCTGCCCTGAGACTGTAACATCGCCAAAATACGCTTGGCCCTCGGCGCCCCAAAATAGCTGCTCAGATAAAAATAAATTTGATGAGACGTCTACTACAGCGTTGGCTGAAGGGTCGGCTAAAGAACCAGTGAAGCTTGGGCTTCTGTATTGTAGGAAGCCGCCTAAGAGATACTTATCAGTACGATAAAACAAGTGGCCAGCTAAATCGGTGTTTGTTATCTTATTGTTACCATAATTGTTTGTTGAATACACAGCGTCGACCTGACCGCCAAAGTTGCTTGGGGATTGGTAAGACGCGCTGGCCCTCAAGTTGTAGTCGGTCTGATTATTGTCTGAAGTGCCAGAAAGTGAAGAGTTGGTGCGACCGACATCACCCGAAATAAATGCGTCAAAGGGCTGGGCAGCTTCGTTTGCATGGCCTTGCGTAGCAAAGGCTGCGGTTATAAGTACAGAAATTAGCGATTTTTTAAACATGTTTTATGTACACTCAATTATTGTGACTAAAAAAATTCAGCCTGAACTCTATCATTAAGTCTTTTAAAAATCTCTAATTTTCGTACGAATTAATCCAAATGGGGTATCTTGTTGTTTATTTACAACACAGTCCCCATGAGCCAGTCAAGAGTCCCCTGGATGCTACCTTCAATGAAGGAGGAGGTGAATGAGCCGTGCGATTTTGACGTTAACCAAGCCCTCGGGGTAATAAAGCCGTCGCGGTCATAGGCCGCTCTAATTTGCTGATCAATGCTGTCCGTTTTGGATAACACGGAGAGTATTTTTTCCGGATCATAATCTCTCGCCATAGACGTTGCATCAATTCGCTCAGCTTTTTCGGTTTCGGCCTGGGCCCCAGAAAAGTTCAGCACACGTTCAAAATTCAGCCCAGATGCCAACTGGCACGCCTTGTATCCGCCGTATGATGCACCCAGGCCGTATAGCTTAGAAATCCCAAAACTATGGGCAATTTTTAGAATTAAGGCGATAGTTTCCTGGTCATTGTGCCCAACAATAAACTCATAGGGCTTTATGGAAGGCCGATTACCAATATACATAATGGGGACGCCAAGTCTTGCAAGAATAAGGTGGGCCAGTGGCCTTGGCATGTTCAGTGTATTGCTTCGCGTCAAGAACACGACCAGCATTTTATCTACTTCGCGGCCCGCGCTTGGCCGCCAAACATAGATGTCTGGATTGCAGGGGTGAAACAAAAGCTCGTCCCTGAAGGATGAGGTAAAGTCCATCAGGCGCAGAATATCCCGAAACTGTGGGGTAAGCGCCGGGCTAAACTCTTTCTGAAATTTTTGCATTTCCTTTAAGAAGTGGCTCGGCCCTAGCTGCAATAAAATAATTGCTACCTTTTGTAGGTCTTGACCTGCAACGGGTTGACGATTGTTGAGCCTCTCGAATGTTGACCAGACCAAACGAAGCTCTTCTCGCGATGACTGTTGTGGTTTTTTGTGCGCGCACAAGGCGAGATGTAAAGTTAGTAAACTGAAGATCTTCTTTAGTTTCCAAATATTAAGGTTTGCTTTGTCAAACTCAGGCAGGGTATTTGAGTGGGAACTGTAGTGCTGAATGCTGTTGTTGACTTGCACTCCAAAGAGATGATGCTCGCTAGCGCTGGCCTCGTAGCTCATGCTGATTAACCTTCGGTGCTGATTAGGCTATTTAATAATTCGCCTACAGTCATTTCCGAATGCAGGCTATCAAGGTCTAACTTTAATTCGTACTTGTTTTCAAACTCGTGGGACACGTTCAGCAACGTTAATGAGTCAACGCCCAATGAAATGATAGTCTCCGCCTCAATTTTCTCCACCGGAAGATCGGACATGATTGAATCTTTAAGAACCTCAATTAACTGCAACCGGATTTCCGGACTTAAATTGTTGTTATGCATTTTTTATCTCCTTTGGCCTTAGCACTAAGTCTCGTTTGAATTTCAATGGCGTGAATTTAGAATGAAGCATTTTTGAGTCGCCCCAGCACCCTATAAAAACTTCAGCGATGATTAATGATATTTTTTTCCCTGGGCAAATATGGACACCAACCCCAAATGGGAGGGTGGTTGGGTTGCCTGTTTCGTTCGTGAGGATTGTTGTGGGATAGAGTTTTTGTCCCTTTTTGAATGAATGGCCATTGATAGTAATGTCTTCTAGCGCTTCTCTTGGGACGACGCTAATTGGCACACTGATATTCATCAGTTCGGCGGCATTTAGCTTAAAGACTTCATTGCGCTGAGCCTCAATGAGGTAGGTGAATGCTGCCTTTAAGGGTTCCGTGCCCATGATCGTGATAGAGATTATTGGCCAAATTTCTGAGAGGTCGCGGCCCTGATCTGATAAAGCCTTCCGGATGAAGGTGACTAAATTATGGAGTCTCTTTTCATAAGCGCTGATGACCTCAAAGCTGGTGATGAGCTGAAGTATTTCTCCCGGCATTTCTGGAACTAGGCCTTCATTAACGCCTAGTGCTCGGGCTAATATTTTTTTATTTAGGCTGGAGATGTAGTCATCAACGAAATCAATCGGGCTAATGTTATCTCTTTGATGGTAGGAGGACAGGAAGTCGCTTGTAAACGCGGGCAACCATGATGGAAGGTCTGCCTCAATACTTTTGTAACATTGGTTCAATGACCTTCTGGCCTCAAAATGTGCTGGGCCATGCAGCAGCAATGGCGTCTGTTCAAAGTAGGTGGCGATGTTGTCAAGACTATTTTCTGGGGCTTTGGTGATTGCCCTCCAATAATCTAAAAGACTAGTCGGCTTTAGTGCTGGACTTTTAATGACCGCCAGGCCCAGCGACTCTCCGTAGATGAAGAGGGGCGGGATGGCGGAGTCGTCTAGCGCTACCCACTCTTTCTGTTTATCTAGGCTACTCGGATTATCAAGAATTTGTCGCAAGCGTAAAATAAAGGAACTCATGTCATTGCCTGGTAGAAAAGGTTGAAAAGAAAGTCATAAAATATTTAATAGATTGAGTCTGCTTTTGATGGGACCTAAAATCAGTTTTGATCAAAAGCGTCGGTCAAGACCTTAGCCCTAGGGTCACTAAGTCTTAGTAGCGTTGCATCAAATTTTCGCAAATGTAAACTCGAAAACGCTCGTACTGATCGTTTATGTACAGTTATAGAGGCTAAATACACGCTTACCAAATTCAGTGGACTCACCCTTTACGAAAGTGTCGCCGCCATCTTCAACTGCTCTATTTTTAGCCATCTGCAATAGGTTTTATTCAACGCCCTCAGCGCTGTGTGAAATAAAGCCAACTTTTGCGATGGCATTAGAAGTAACTTTTCCAATTGATTTAGATTGTGCGACTTGCTTGGCGTCAAAAAGAGAGACTGCCTCTTAGCCTGACTTTTTTCAATAAACAGATCCGCGCAGCCGGCTACAAAAGTAGCAATGCCCGCAATAATAAAGAGCTTATATTTTTTCATGGAATTTTCTCTTTGAATTCATCTAGTTTCATTTTATCAACTTATACTAACTGGGGGGTGGATCTTTTTGGTGAGTTAATTTAAAAAGTGTAAAGTTGCCTAATACGTTGTTAACGTAAAAACCTCAAGTAATCAATTGCCTGCCTAAATTCCACTTAGGTGGACGCATTTAACGCTTATTTAAGCGTCCGCTATCGGGTAAAATCTAACACTATGCTAGTCAATTTATCTCAACCATCTTTTGTGCATTTGCGTTGCCACAGTGAGTATTCCATTGTGGACGGCACGGTGCGAATTGATGATTACGTTGCGAATGCGGTTAAAGACCAAATGCCAGCTTTGGCATTGACTGATTTAAGCAATTTATTTGGTGCGATTAAGTTTTACCAAAAGGCTCGCGGCAATGGCATTAAGCCCCTTTTAGGCTGTGATCTTTTACTTGAAAATTCGCTTAATCGCGATCAGCCATATCGCCTGATGTTGCTTTGCCAAACACTAGATGGCTATACCAAACTTTGCGCGCTCATTAGCCGCGCTTATCTTGAAAATCAATACCGTGGCAGACCAGAAATTAAGCGTGAATGGCTTGTGGAAGCTGGTTCAGAAGGGTTGATCATGCTTTCAAGCGCGATGATGGGCGATGTTGGACAGGCGCTGTTGCAGGGCAATACCGCAAACGCCAAACAACTTGCGCAAGCTTGGGCAGATTTATTCCCTAACCGTTTTTATATTGAGCTCCAGCGTGCAGGTCATGTGCAGCAAGAAGCTTATATCTCGCATGCTGTGGCGCTGGCCTCAAAGCTTGCTTTGCCAGTGGTGGCAACCCATCCAGTACAGTTTATCGAGACGGAAGATTTTAAAGCCCATGAGGCGCGGGTGTGTATTGCCGAAGGCTATATGTTGGCTGATACACGTCGCCCAAAATCATTTACCGAAGACCAATATTTTAAAACCCAAGCAGAGATGACTGCGTTATTTGCGGATATTCCAGAAGCGTTGGCGAACAGTGTGGAGATTGCTAAGCGTTGTAATTTAACGCTTTCATTGGGTAAAAACTTCTTACCGCAATTCCCAACCCCCAATGGTGAAGGCTTGGATGAGTATTTGGTGATTCAAGCCCAAGAGGGCTTGGTTAAGCGTTTAGACGTGCTTTATCCAGACCCTGAAAAACGTGCTGCTAAAGCACCAGAATATGAAGCGCGGCTTGCGTTTGAAACTGGCATCATCATTCAGATGGGTTTCCCCGGCTACTTCTTAATCGTGGCGGACTTTATCAATTGGGCGAAGCATAACGGCGTGCCTGTCGGGCCTGGGCGGGGTTCTGGTGCGGGCTCTGTAGTGGCTTATAGCTTGGGTATTACCGATCTTGATCCATTGCAGTACGCCTTACTGTTCGAGCGCTTCTTAAATCCAGAGCGGGTTTCCATGCCCGACTTCGATATCGACTTCTGCCAAGAAGGTCGCGACCGCGTGATTGATTACGTGAAGCAAAAGTACGGATTGGAGGCGGTTTCTCAAATCGCTACCTTTGGTACCATGGCGGCTAAGGCCGTAATTCGCGATGTCGGTCGTGTGCTCGATTTGCCGTTTAACTTTGTGGATGGCATCGCCAAACTCATTCCGCTTGAGCTTGGCATTACGCTCAAAGATGCGCTTGAAAAAGAGCCGCAATTAGCCGAGCGTCGCGAGCAAGAAGAAGAAGTAAAAGAGCTGCTTGAGTTAGCGCTTCGTCTTGAAGGCTTAACGCGTAACGTCGGCATGCATGCGGGAGGCGTGCTAATTTCTCCAAGTAAAATTTCTGATTTTTCACCGATTTATTGCCAAGCCAATGGCGATAGTTTGGTGAGCCAATACGACAAAGACGATGTGGAGGCAGTAGGGCTCGTTAAGTTCGACTTTTTGGGACTACGCACACTGACTATTTTAGAAATGGCTTTAGTAAATGCGAATGCTCAGCGCGCTTTAGTTGGCTTAGAAGCGCTTTCGTTAGAGACCTTGCCGATTGACGATAAGCCAACTTATCAGCTGCTGAAATCAGCCAATACCACAGCGGTTTTCCAGCTAGAGTCGCGCGGCATGAAGGACATGCTTAAACAAGCGAAGCCCGACTGCTTTGAGGATATTATCGCGCTGGTGGCTTTATATCGGCCAGGTCCCATGGATTTGATTCCCGACTTCTGCCGACGTAAGCACGGTTTACAACGCGTTGAATATCCGCATCCTGCGCTTGAACCTATCCTCAAAGAAACCTACGGGATTATGGTTTACCAAGAGCAGGTGATGCAAATTGCACAGTTGGTTGGCGGCTATAGCCTTGGCGGCGCTGACTTGCTTCGCCGTGCGATGGGTAAGAAGAAAAAAGAAGAAATGGATGCGCAGCGTGCCGTGTTTGTGGAAGGTGCTAAACAAAAAGGCACGCCTGAAAAGCAAGCGGCTGACTTATTTGACTTGATGGAAAAGTTTGCGAGTTACGGTTTTAACAAATCACATGCTGCCGCTTATGCCCTCGTTGCTTATCAGACGGCCTTTCTTAAAACGCATTATCCGGCGGCTTTCTTAGCGGCGACGCTGTCAGCTGATATGAATAACACCGACAGTGTGCATATTTTCTATGACGACTGCGTGGGCAATGGCGTGGAAGTAATGTCGCCAGACATTAACCAAAGCGAATTCAAATTTAAGCCGATCAATGACAAGCAAGTGTTTTATGGCTTGGGCGCACTTAAAGGCTCTGGTGAGGCGGCGATTGAGGTGATTCTTGCAGCGCGTAATCAAGACGGGCCATTTAAAGACTTATTCGACTTTTGTGCGCGTTTAGACTTACGTAAGGTCAATCGCCGCGTGATTGAATCACTGATTCGCGCTGGCGCGTTTGATCAATTAGAGCCTAATCGTAATGCCTTGCTTGCGGGCGTTAATTTAGCGATTGGCGCGGCCGAGCAAAGCGGGGCGGCCAGTGGTCAAGATAGCTTGTTTGGGGCAGTATCAGATAGTGCGGCGCATGTATTGCCAAATGTGCCTGCTTGGGCTGAGCCTGAAAAACTCCAACAAGAAAAAGTGGCGCTGGGCTTTTATTTAAGCGGCCATCCTTATCAAGCCTACCAAAAAGAAATCGCTACATTTGTGCATACGGATTTAGGAAACCTCAAGCCGCAGGATCAGCCACAGATCATAGCTGGGATCGTCATGGGCGTGAGGATTCGCATGACACAGCGCGGCAAGATGGCGATTGTGACCCTTGACGATGCAAAATCTCGTGTAGAGGTGGTGGTGGGTAGCGAGATGCTCGCGCAACATGCTCAGCTCATTAAAGATGACCAGCTCTTGGTGGTTGAAGGCCGTGTAAGTCATGATGACTTCTCTGGTGGTGTGCGGGTGAATGTCCGTAAGATTTACGATATTGCCTCTGCCCGCAGTGCTTATGCCAATATGCTTAAGATTTCTTGCAACGGCCAATCTGATGCAGTCAAGCTTCGTGAGCTGTTAGCGCCTTATTGCCGCGCAAACGCAGAACAAAATAGCCGTGGATGTGCGGTGAAAGTAGAGTATCACAACAACCAAGCCAAAGTGGAGATGATGCTAGGTGAGCACTGGCGTGTAGAGCTGCATGACGATTTATTAATCGGATTAAAAGCTTGGTTAAGCGATGAAAACGTAAAAATCCTCTATAATTAGACTTAATTTTGATAAGAACCAGTCTTGATATGAAAACAAGTTTTTTAGATTTTGAACAACCAATCGCTGAACTCGAAGCAAAAATTGATGAGCTCCGTCACGTGCAAGATGGCTCTGCGCTGGATATTAATGACGAAATCAATCGTCTGCAAAAGAAAAATCAAGAGATGACGAAAGCTATCTACAGCAAGCTGACTGCTTGGCAGATCTCTCAAGTGGCACGTCATCCACAACGCCCTTACACCCTGGACTACATTCAAAGCATATTTACAGATTTTGAAGAGCTACACGGCGATCGTGCCTTTGCGGATGACCCTGCCATTGTGGGTGGTTTAGCACGCTTTGAAGGCAAATCGGTCATGGTCATTGGTCAACAAAAAGGCCGTGACGTGAAAGAGCGTCAATATCGCAACTTTGGGATGCCTCGTCCAGAAGGCTATCGTAAGGCTTTACGGTTATATCGCATGGCTGAAAAATTCGGCTTGTCGATCATTACCCTCATTGATACGCCAGGCGCTTATCCTGGTATTGGCGCAGAAGAGCGTGGTCAATCAGAAGCGATTGCGCGTAATCTATACGTCATGGCTGAACTTAAAACACCGATTATCGGTGTGATTATTGGCGAGGGTGGTTCAGGTGGCGCATTGGCGCTTGGTGTGGTGGATCAATTACTCATCTTACAATATTCCACTTACTCAGTGATTTCGCCGGAAGGCTGTGCTTCTATTTTGTGGAAGAGTGCAGACCAAGCTTCAGTGGCTGCGGAAACCTTAGGCATTACTGCGACACGCCTTAAAACGGCTGGATTGGTTGACCGTATTGTGGCTGAACCTATGGGCGGCGCGCATCGTGACCAAGAGTTGATGATGCAAAACTTGCGTAAAGCTTTAGCAGAAGAGCTAAAGGTTGTAGAGGTCAAACCGATTAAACAATTGCTGGCGCAACGCTACGAGCGCTTAATGAGCTACGGTCAGTTCAAAGAAGTGCCTGTTAAGTAATCCATTCTGCCGTTCGGGCTGAGTTTGTCGAAGTCCATTTCTGTTCCTGGCTCTGCAAGCTCACCATGAACGTTGACTGATTGAGGTTCCACTATTACCAAAGCTTCAACTCACGCAAGCCGCAAAGCCCGTATTCAAGCTAATAAGCCAGATGCGGGCTTTGTGCGTATTCAAGCGCAAGTCGCGGAATTTTTAAGTAAAGCCATCTCGGCTAACACATCACCAACCTTGCTTCTCGCGCTGAGCGGTGGTTTGGATTCTTGTGTCTTGCTTCATGCTTTGGTTGAAGCTCAAAAGACGCTTAATTTCACTTTACGTGCCATGCACGTGCATCATGGGTTAAGTTCCAATGCAAATCATTGGGCAGACTTTTGTGCTCAGACTTGTGCGGCATATCAAGTGCCATTTGAGCTTGTAAAAGTCATGGTACAAAAGAACATTGGGCTAGGTGTTGAAGCCGCAGCGCGCGAGGCGCGATACCAAGCTTTGTTTGCAGCTAACGCAGACTTTATTGCGCTTGCTCATCATCAAGACGACCAAGCAGAAACGCTATTACTGCAATTGCTAAGAGGTGCAGGGCTAAAGGGTTTATCCGCAATGGCGGCGCAAGATGCTCATAGAAGCATGCTTCGTCCCTTGTTAGATGTTTCTAGGTTGGAGATTGAGGCTTACGCAAAAGCGGCTAAATTAGCTTGGATAGAAGACGAAAGTAATCTCGATAAGCAGTATGACCGCAACTATTGCCGCCACGAAGTCATGCCTGTGCTTAAAGCGCGTTTTTCAGCCGCTAGCGCGACTTTAGCCCGCTCGGCAGCACATATTGCCGAAGTGGCTAATTTACTCGATGAGCTCGCGCAAATCGATGCGCAAGCTTGCGTGATTGAAGGCCGCATGAATGTTGAGCTATTGACTGCATTAAGTTTACCTCGTGCTAAAAACTTATTCCGTTGGTGGCTCGCGAGCCTGCGTTTCTCTGCACCGAGTAAAGATAGGCTAGATGACATGCTCGCACAGCTCATCAATGCTAGGGCAGATGCTAGCCTTAAAGTTGTATTAGATAAAACGAGTGATAGCTTTTTGCGCCGTTATCAAGGATTTGCTTATATTGAGATTAACCATCCTGAACAGGCATCCGAAATTGCCATGATTTGGCAGGGTGAAGACGCTTTAACCATGCCTGATGGCACGCAATTAGTCTTTAAACGCAAACAAGGCGAGGGCTTAGCGATTGATCGGCTAGGTGGGCACAAGCTTCGCGTTGCAAGCAGGAAAGGCGGAGAGCGCTTTAAGCCTGATTTAGCAAGGCCAACGCGCACGCTTAAACACCTTCTCCAAGAATCGAATATGCCGCCTTGGTTACGTGAAAGACTCCCGCTGATTTATTTGGATGACACGCTGGCTGTGGTGCCGAAAATCGGTGTGGATTGTATGATGCAAGCCGCAGAGGATGATATGGGCTTAGTGATTACCTGGTCAACGGATAGCAAGGTGTGAGGCATAAAAAAACAGCGCCAATTGGCGCTGTTTTGAAGTTGGGATTCATCCTTAGGAGAGAGGCATCACGATTAAATACTATCAATCATCTCGCTCTATTTAGTACAGAATATCTCCCGAAAAACATTGGGAATAACTCCTAACCATGAACATCCGTTTTTTTAATCTAAACCGATTTGATAAACTTCTTCTTCGATTTCAACGATTTTACCTGTCACAGCATCTACTTCAACTTCCCACTCTTTGCCGTCAGTACCCTTAATATCAAATTCGTAAGAGATTGAGCCGTCAGATTCAATAGAAGTTTCCGTTTCGATAATCTCACCAGGTTTTGCCGCTAAAGCAATTTTCTTAGCATCTTCAAGGGATACTTTTGCTTTTGAAGCGAAGCGCGGGTCTTTCATATCAATTTCTTCTTCAGCTTCAGTGAGTTTGCCTGTTTTTGCATCACATTCCACTTCCCATTCTTTACCGTCTTTACCCTTAATATCGAACTCGTAAATAGGTTTGCCGTTTTCGATTTCAGCTTCTAATGAAATCACTTGGCCTGGATATTTTGCTAAGGCTGCTTTTAAGCAAGTTTCTACTGCACCTTTGTGGGCAGGGGCTGCAAACGCTGGGAGGGTAAATAAAAGTGCTGCAACTACGAGTGAAATTTTCTTCATATCTTATCCTTAATTAAAAAACTAACTTTATAAAACGACTCAAGACTAAAACTACATATTAATTGGGGTTTTTTTAGAAAGGAATACGACTGATGACGGATAAGAAAAGTTTCAAACGAGAGAATGACTTTTTAATCAGAAAAAGGCGCTAAAAGCTCTTCTAAAAAGTAGGCGGCAAGTTCGATGCGGTTTTTCAATTTGGCTTTGCGATAAACCGCTGCCGCTTGGTCTCTGATTGTTCTTTCTGAGGTACC
>Ga0209550_10000685_pt1 | contig 32325 bp, 28 predicted proteins | sample LauGreSuBDMM15SN_2_FD_187567 | JGI IMG/M metagenome (GOLD analysis project Ga0209550, IMG submission 187567) | Freshwater lake microbial communities from Lake Michigan, USA - Su13.BD.MM15.SN (SPAdes) (version 5) | ecosystem: Environmental > Aquatic > Freshwater > Lake | place: Lake Michigan... | reverse complement strand
GCCTGATTCGACAAGGTCTGTTTTCGGCTAAGCTGTGGACAATCAGGCTGCCTCGGCAAGCAATTTTTCAATGTCCTTTGCCAGCGCCTCTGGCTTTACCTGTGGACCGTGGCGGGCCACGACGTTTCCTTTTCGGTCCACAAGGAATTTGGTGAAGTTCCATTTGATACCGCGTGAACCCAACAGACCAGCTTGCTGCTGCTTTAGATAATGCCACAACGGATCTTCCTCCGTTCCATTGACATCGATTTTCGCCGCCAATGGAAAGGAGACATCATAAGTCAGCGAACAGAAATTCTGAATTTCCTGCGCGTCGCCCGGTTCCTGCGCGCCGAACTGGTTACAGGGGAATGCAAGGATTTCGAGCCCCTGATCCTTATACTGGCGATAGAGCGCCTCAAGGCCCTTATATTGGGGCGTGAAGCCACATTTGGAGGCCGTGTTCACCACCAGCAATACCTTGCCCTGATGCGCGGCCATGGCCTCGGTCCCGCCGCCGGGCATTTTAACGGTAAAATCATATACTGACATAGACTGCCCCCTCGTTTAGCCCAATTTACCGTCATGCAAACGCACGACGCGGTCCATTTTCGCCGCCAATCGTTCATTATGTGTGGCGACAATGGCAGATGACCCTTCTTCGCGCACCAGCGCCATAAATTCGCCCAGCACGATATCGGCGGTGTGCTCGTCCAGATTGCCGGTTGGTTCATCCGCCAACACCAGCTTGGGCCGGTTCGCCAATGCCCGCGCCACCGCAACGCGTTGTTGCTCGCCACCCGACAGCTTTGACGGACGATGGTGCAGCCGCGCCGACAGCCCCAATTGCGTTAGCAAATAGGTCGCACGTGCATGCGCCACATCGGGCGCGGCATCCGAAATCAACTGCGGCAAAATCACATTTTCCAACGCGTCAAAATCCGGCAGAAGATGGTGAAACTGATAGACAAAGCCCAATTTCTGACGGCGTATCTCCGTTTGGCGGTCAACACTCGCCGCGCTCACCTCTTCGCCATCCAATTTTATAGACCCTGAAAATCCACCTTCCAATAAGCCCACAGCCTGAAGCATAGTCGATTTGCCGGAACCCGATGGGCCAAGCAAAGCGACAAGCTCACCTTTGGCAATGCTCAGGTCAACGCCGCGCAACACTTCTATGGTGACATCGCCTTGCACAAATTTGCGGCGAACATCGATAAGTTCCAAAATATTATTCATAACGCAGCACCTGAACTGGGTCGGTACTGGCCGCCTTGAGCGCGGGGTACAAGGTTGCAAGGAAGCTGAACAGCAATGCCAGCCCGCAGATCACCAGCACTTCAAACGGGTCGGTGCGCGATGGCAGCTCGGTCAGGAAGCGGATCGATGGGTCCCACAAATTCTGACCGGTGACAAATTGAATGAAGTTCACGACCGATTGCCGGAAATACAGGAATATCGCGCCCAATATCATCCCCAACACAATTCCGGATGCACCAATCAGCAAGCCGACCGTCATAAATATCTTCAGCAGCGATTTGCGCGACGCGCCCATGGTCCGCAATATGGCAATGTCGCGGGTTTTGGCGCGCACAAGCATGATGAGTGATGACAAGATGTTGAACACCGCAACGAGCACGATGATCGACAAAACGACAAACATCGCAACCCGCTCGACCGCCAAAGCCTCAAACAAGGACGCATTCATGCTTTTCCAGTCGACAATTTGGCCCTTATTCTCAAGCTTAGGCAATAATGGCAGAAGAATTTCATTCACCTTGTCTGGGTTTTCCGTCTTGATCTCGATCATTCCGATTTCATCGCCCATCAGCATCAGGACCTGCGCACGTTCAATGGGCATAACAACGAACGCCTCGTCATAATCATACACGCCCACCTCAAAAATTGCCGCAACCTCATAAGAAATCTCACGCGGCACGGTGCCAAATGGCGTGGTGCGACCGGCGGGGTTGATGATCGTGACGCTCTGCCCAACCTGAACCCCAAGTTTTTGGGCGAGCCGCGATCCAATCGCAACCTTATCCTCATTGGCGTTTAACCTGCGCAAATCGCCGGCGACAGTCTTTCCCTTCAACGTGTCGTTTCTCAGGATATCATTCACCGACATGCCGCGCGCCAATATGGCCTCAACGCGGCCATTGAAGGTTGTCAGCAAGGGCTGCTCAATCAACGCCGTTGCATCGGTGACGCCCTCTGTTTGCTTCACGTCGGTGAGGATTTGACGCCAATCCTGCAGGCGACCGCCATAGCCTTGCACCACGGCATGCCCGTTCAGGCCAACGATCTTGTCAAATAATTCGGCGCGAAAGCCGTTCATGACGCTCATCACAATGATTAACGCCGCGACACCCAATGCAACCGCGACCAAGCTGATGCTGGCAACGAGGAAAATAAAGCCCTCGCCCTTGCCCGGAAGCAAATACCGGCGTGCGACCATGCGTTCATATCGCGACAATATCATGTGCGGGCACTCATCGATGTTTTCGGCATAGGCTGTTCTTAGGTTCCGCCATGACGACTGGCAAGTATTGTTGCAGCGGCGCAACAGCATTTGAAAAAGCGTTGGCCAGAGTCTGGTTCCGTTTGCAAAGCGAATAGCAAAAGATGATGAAGTGTTGGAACGCGTCGAAAGCCCCAAATGGCCGATGGTTCAGGGAGAAAATCAGACCCGCCGGTGGGGACCGGTAGAGGGATGAAACCATGCGCTGAAAAAGCTGCAGAGCGAGGCCGTTCGGAAATTCCGGGCGGCCTTGTTTCTTTTGCGGTCGGCATTGTAGACGATTTTTTGTCGTGATTTTTTAGCCTTGCATTTTTTTCGGTACATCCCATCTTGCCAGTCGGAGGCCGAAAGGCTCCAAAACGAACATGCTGGCCGCTGCATTTGTGGGGTTAGCGACGAACCAAATTGCTTGAAGGAGAATTTGTAATGACGCGTTTTGATTTTACACCTTATCGCCGGAACACTGTTGGCTTTGACCGCCTTTTCGAGCTGCTCGAAACCACAGGCCGTGCCGCGCAAAATGAAAATTACCCCCCGTTCAACATCGAGCGCACGGGTGAGAATGATTATAAGATCACTGTCGCCGTTGCCGGGTTCAAGACGGATGAGATCGACATAGTTGCGCAGCAAAATTTGCTAATTGTGACCGGCAGCAAGCAGTCAGAAAGTAATGATAATCGCGATTTTCTGCATATGGGCATCGCCAACCGGAACTTCGAACGCCGGTTTCAACTGGCCGATCACATTCATGTGATCGATGCGGACATGGCCGACGGTCTTTTGATTATCACCCTATTGCGGGAAGTGCCCGAAGCGTTGAAGCCGCGCAAAATTGCGATTGGCGCAAAAACCACGCCTACGGTCATTGAACATGATGACGCGCCCAAGAAAAAAGGGCCGCAAGCTGCTTAAACATTAAAATATGGGGCGGCAGAATAAGACCTGCCGCTCCTTTTTATATTATACCAAGCGACTCTGTTTCAACGCCGCTTTAACAAAGCTGGCGAATAAAGGGTGCGGCGCAAAGGGGCGTGATTTCAATTCCGGGTGGAACTGCACGCCGATAAACCATGGATGGTCGGGACGTTCGACAATCTCGGGCAATTCGCCATCGGGCGACATGCCGCTGAACACCAACCCGCCCTGCTCCAGCGCATCCTTATAATGGACATTCACTTCGTAACGGTGGCGATGCCGCTCGGATATGTTCTTGCTGCCATAAATCGAAGCCACATGGCTGTTGCCATCCAACACGGCATCATATGCGCCCAAACGCATTGTGCCGCCCATATCGCCACCGGTTTCGCGCTTTTGAATACCCTCTTGGCTCATCCATTCGGTGATGATGCCCACGATGGGTTCTTTGGTAGGGCCAAATTCCGTGCTGGATGCGCCCGACAGGCCTGCGGTGTTCCGTGCGCCCTCGATACATGCCATTTGCATACCCAGGCAGATGCCAAAAAAGGGCACCTGACGTTCGCGGGCGAATTTAACTGCAGCAATCTTGCCTTCGGAGCCGCGTTCCCCAAATCCGCCCGGGACCAAAATCGCGTTCATAGGCTCAAGCGCTGTGGCAATGTCCTCTTCGGATTGTTCGAACAATTCGGCGTCAATCCATTTGATGTTGACCTTTACGCGATTGGACAAACCGCCATGCGTCAAAGCTTCGTTCAGCGATTTATAGGCGTCGGCAAGACCAACATATTTGCCGACAACGCCGATGGTTACTTCGCCTTCGGGGTTGGATTGCCGGTCGATGATATCGTCCCAACGGCCCAGATCAGGCTCGCCTTCCGATTCAAGGCCAAATGCCCGAAGCACTTCATTATCAAGGCCTTCGTTATGATATTGCAGGGGCACAGCATAAATGCTCTTTGCATCCAAAGCAGGGATCACTGCCTCTTTGCGCACATTACAAAATGCCGCAATCTTAGCGCGCTCTGCCTCGGGCAGTGGATGTTCGCAGCGGCACAGCAACACATCAGGTTGAATACCCAAGGATGTCAGTTCACGCACGCTATGCTGCGTGGGCTTCGTCTTCAACTCACCGGCTGCGGCAATATACGGCACCAAGGTCACATGCACGGACAAGGTCCGTTCGCGGCCCAGCTCGTTGCGCAACTGGCGAATGGCCTCAATAAACGGCAGCGATTCGATATCGCCAACGGTGCCGCCGATTTCGCACAGAACGAAATCCATGTCTTGTGTCTCGGCCTTGGCGAATTCTTTAATGGCGTCGGTGACGTGCGGGATGACCTGCACAGTGGCGCCAAGATAATCACCACGGCGCTCTTTTTGGATGATATTCTGATAAATGCGGCCCGACGTAATATTGTCCGACTGCCGCGCCGAAACGCCAGTGAAGCGTTCATAATGGCCAAGGTCGAGGTCGGTCTCTGCCCCGTCATCGGTCACATAGACTTCGCCATGTTGATATGGCGACATCGTGCCTGGATCGACATTTAAATAAGGGTCGAACTTCCGGATGCGGACGCGATAGCCGCGCGCTTGCAAAAGGGCGGCAAGCGATGCCGCCATAAGACCTTTGCCAAGCGAGGAAACCACGCCACCGGTGATAAAAATGAACCGTGTCATGGGAGAGAAGGCTTAAGCTATCTTTCCACCAAAACACAAGCGCGCGAATCCGGCAGATGAAAATTAACCTGTGTAAAACGGTATTTCCGACCGAAACGATTATTTGTCGAGTGGGACTTCGGTTGCGGGCGCAGGGGCCGCAGGCGTCGCAGTCGCAGGTGCATTCGTCACTGGCGCAGTCGGCGTTGCAGGCACTTCGGTCCGTTGCAAGCTATTGTCGATTTCACCGCTATTGCCCTTTTGCGCAGCAACGAACGCCAGTGATATCGACAGCAGGATGAACAAGGTCGCCAATATCGTGGTTGTGCGGGTCAAAAAATCTGCAGCCCCGCGGGCTGACATAAGGCCCGATGGGCTTCCCCCCATGCCCAAGCCGCCGCCTTCTGAACGCTGCATCAAAATGACGCCAACGAGCGATGCTGCGATAATGGCCTGAACAACGATGAGAAAATGAAAAATGCCCATGAGAAAAATTCCGAATATAAGAGGCGATGTGCCAAAGATTATGGCGCCCACATAGCGAGCGCATCCACATTCTTCAATGCTATTCGCCGCTGGCTTGGGCTGCGGCCAATATCGGTTGGAATTTGGCTGCGGTCAGGCTCGCCCCGCCAATCAATCCACCGTCGACATTGGGCACCGCCAAAAGCACCGCGGCATTGTCACCGTTCATGGAACCACCGTATAAAATGCGGATCTTTTCGCCTTCCGCACCAAAACGCGCCACCAAGGCAGCACGAATGGCGGCATGCATGTCCGCAACATCGGTTGGTTCGGCAACGCGTCCCGTTCCAATGGCCCATACAGGTTCGTAGGCAAGGCTCAACCAATCGCCTGCCGCAGCCTCCGGTAAGGAATGCACCACTTGGCCCAGAACAATGTCCAAAGCTTTGCCTGCCTCGCGTTCATCAAGCGTTTCGCCGACGCATATGATGGCTTTCAAACCAGCCGCCTTCGCCGCCTCGGCTTTGGCGCGGATATCACTGTCTTGTTCCTGCTGCGCTGCGCGCCGTTCGCTATGGCCGATTATCGTCAGTACGGCGCCTGCATCCGATAACATCTCGCCAGAAACGCAGCCTGTATGTGCCCCTGCCCGTTGCATATGGCAATCCTGGCCGCCAATTGGAAACGCGCCAACGGCGGTGACGGCCCGTTCGATAAGCGTGGCCGGAATGCACAAAGCCGAATCCACAGATGGATGCAGCTGCGCCACTGCAGATATCGCCACTATTTCGTCCAGATCACTGGACATGCCGTTCATTTTCCAATTTCCGACGATAAACTTACGCATCTGACACCCCAAAATTTCCTCGGCTACGAATCTTCATCGGCTATCCATGCTTTCCGCCATTTGGGCAAGTCTATCCCTTGATTGCCAGCGGCTTGCCGCCTAAAGCGTCACGCAGAAGGCACTTAGCGCCACATATGCAGGAAATCACAGTTCATGATAAGCTCCATTCGTTCGCTCATTAATTCAAAATTCGGTGTAGTTTTTGCGCTTATATTCATTGGATTAATCGCCATTGCCTTTGCGCTGGGCGATGTGAGCGGCTCGGGTAATTTCGGCGCATTAAGTGGCGGTAACGTTGCCCGCGTAGGCGATAAAAACATAACCTTAAGTGAGATGAATGACTCGCTGGAAAGCCAATTGAGGGCGGAGCGTCAAAACAATCCAACGCTTGATATGGCCCAATTTGTCGATGGCGGCGGGCTTGATGCCACGCTTGGGCAGTTGATCAACGGATATGCAATCACGGTTTTTGGCGAAGAATACGGCGTTGCGGTCAGCAAGCGCCTCGTCGACTCCGAAATACGCAAAATCCCCGGTGCCATGGGACTAGATGGAAAGTTCAGCGCGGACGCCTTTCGCGCCTTTGCACAACAAATCGGCCTCAGTGAAAAATCCATCCGCGACGGTTTGGCTCAAAATTTGTTCGCACAGCAGATTTTGCCAGCAGCAGCCAGCGGACCATCCGCACCGGACGGCATGGCGCTGCCTTATGCGTCGTTGATGCTGGAGCAACGTTCCGGACAGATTGCGTCCATTCCTGCCACTGCATTTTTGCCAACACGCGCGCCAAGCGAAGCTGTGCTAGCGCAGTTTTACAGCGCCAATGCCATAAAGTTCACCATCCCCGAAAAGCGGGCTATTAGCTATGCGATATTTGGACGCGACATCATCGCGCAACGCGCAAAGCCAAGCGAAGCGGATATTGCGGCTTTCTACAAAACAAATGCCGCGCAGTTTGCGGCATCACAAACGCGGAACATCAGCCAAGTCATCGTCCCAACGGAAGCCGCGGCAAAATCCGTCGTGGCGCAAGTTGCTGCCGGAAAATCGCTGTCGGCGGTTGCCAATGACTTGGGGCTATCGGTCACGACCACGGCAAATGTTACCAAAGACAGCCTGACAAGCTCCACAACTGCAGCGGTGGCCAAGGCGGTATTCGCCGCAGCACAGGGCAGCATTGCAACGCCTGCGCGTGGTAAGCTGGGTTGGACTGTGATCCGTATCGACGCGATCAACACTATAGCGGCGAAGTCGCTGGCGGCCGCACGCGCCGACATTGAGACGGAATTGCTCAAAACGCGCAGCGAAGAGATGCTGACCGAAATGACCGCAGAGATCGAAGACGCGTTCGCCGATGGCGCAACGATTGCAGATGTGGCGAAGCAAAATGGCTTAACCGTAAATACCGCGCCTAAATTGCTGGCGACCGGACAGGACATCAGCAATTCTTCTTATAAACCAATTCCCGAAATGCAGGTCATGTTGCCCGCGGCATTCCAGATGGAAACCAATGGCGAGGCGCAATTGATTGAGTTGGTGCCAGGTGAGAAATTCGCAATGATTGCCGTTGCCGATTTTGAAGAAGCCGCGCCGCCGCCCTTAAATGACGTGCGCAGCATTGTGCAGCAGCAATGGGCTTTGTCGGAAGGCGCAAAGGGCGCACGCGCCGCTGCGGATGCCATACGCAAGGCCGTAGACGGTGGCCAGCCACTTCAAGCCGCGCTTGCTGCCGCAGCTATCAAGGGCGCTCAAGTTGAGCGGCTCAGTGGCACCCGGGCAGACATCTCACGCGAGGGTCAACCCGTTCCCCCGCCCTTGTCTATGATGTTCGCCATGAAAAAGGGCACGGCAAAGATTCTCGCCGGCGGTGGGGGACGCGGCTGGTATGTTGTGCATCTTAATGACGTTATAAAGGGCGACGCGCGCGGGAATGTGCCCATGCTTATGGCACGCAAACAAGAGATCAGTGGCATATTGCAACAAGAATATGCCGCGCAGATGATCGTATCTGCGTCTAAAGATGCTGGCGTTGAAAAGAATGAAGGCGGTATCGAAGAACTCCGCACCCGCCTGACAAACCGTGACGGAAACTAAGCCCCAGCTCATCTGGCGGAAGCGCATTGCTGACACCGAAACACCGGTGTCAGCTGCACTGAAATTGTTTGAGGCAGAGCGCGGCGATTTCATTTTGGAGTCGGTTGAGGGCGGCGAAACGCGCGGTCGCCATAGCCTTATTGGCATCGCGCCTGACCTTGTGTTCCGCGCCGCTGGGAACAAGGCGGAAATCAACAATCAATGGATGACCGATCGGGAGGCGTTTGTGCCGTCCTTGCTCCCGTCGCTCGATGCCTTGCGCGCCTTGGCAGCGCAATGTCGCATGGATGTCCCCGAAGAATTACCACCTGCCCTTGCCTGCCTTGTCGGCTATTTTGGTTATGAGACCATTGGACTTGTCGAGAAGCTGCCGCGCGCGCCACAATCGGCATTGGAATTGCCGGACATGCTGTTTGTGCGGCCAACGGTTATTCTTTTGTTCGACCGGTTGAAAGACGAAATGTTCCTCGTGTCGCCCGTCTGGCCAGGCATGAAGGATACCCAAGCCGTTGCGCTCGCCCATGAGCGTTTGGATGCTGCGGAACGGCTGCTCGATGCGGGCCACCTCGCCCAAGCGGAACCGGCGGCGCAGAGCGATGGACAAGAGCTGAAGCTGCAACCAGTCCTGCCCGCAGGGCGCTATGCCGAAATGGTAGCGTCAGCCAAGGAATATATAGAGGCTGGCGACATTTTTCAGGTGGTGCTGGCGCAGCGTTTTACCGCGCCCTTTAATCTGCCGCCCGTCCATCTCTACCGCGCGTTACGGCGGATAAACCCTTCACCATTTCTGTATTTTATCGACCTTCCGGGCTTTGCACTTATCGGGTCAAGCCCGGAAATATTGGTGCGTGCGCGCGGCGGAGAAGTGACGATCCGTCCAATTGCGGGCACACGACCGCGCGGGAAAACCAGCCTTGAGGATGCGGAAAATAAGGCGTCCTTGTTGGCCGACCCTAAGGAGCGCGCAGAGCATCTCATGCTGCTCGACCTTGGGCGCAACGATGTTGGCCGCGTGACAAAGGGCGGAAGTGTGACCGTCACCGACAGCTATATGGTCGAATTTTACAGCCATGTGATGCATATTGTGTCGAACGTAGTGGGCGAATTGGCCGATGATAAGGACGCTATCGACGCGTTGTTCGCTGGCTTTCCGGCAGGCACAGTGTCTGGCGCACCCAAGGTCCGCGCGTGCGAAATCATAGCGGAGCTAGAGCCGGAAACGCGCGGCGCATACGCAGGCGGGGTCGGCTATTTCTCGCCCAATGGCGACATGGACAGCTGCATCGTCTTGCGCACGGCGGTGTTGAAAGATGGCATCATGCATGTGCAGGCGGGCGCTGGGATCGTTGCCGACAGCAACCCCGAATATGAACAACGCGAATGCGAGGCCAAGGCTGGCGCGCTAATCGCCGCGGCGCGCGAGGCCATTCGTGTGGCGGGCGAAGCGAAATTTGGTCAATAGTGCCTCTTCCACACACCCAGCAAAGCCGCTAGGCACGCCGCATGATATTGGTCATCGACAATTATGATAGCTTTACGTGGAACCTTGTCCATTATCTGATGGAGCTTGGGGCCAAGGTCGACGTTGCACGCAATGACGACATTTCGGCGGGTCAGGCGCTGTCGTCCGGCGCGCAAGCGTTCCTGATTTCACCAGGGCCGAAAACACCGAACGAAGCGGGCATGAGCCTTGATCTGGTTGCCGCTTGCGCCGATGCAGGCAAGCCATTGCTCGGCGTATGCCTTGGTCACCAGACGATTGGTCAGCATTTTGGCGGCACCGTTGCGCGCGGTGGGTTGATGCATGGCAAAACCTCGCCTGTTACGCATGATAATAGCGGCCTGTTCGCAGGATTGCCCTCCCCGTTTCTGGCGACGCGTTATCATTCGTTGATTGTCGAAAATGTGCCATCCGATTTGATTGTGAATGCCACAAGCGATGACGGCCATGTCATGGGCTTTCGTCACGCGACTCTGCCAATTCATGGCGTGCAGTTTCACCCTGAAAGCATCGCGACGGAGCACGGGCACTCCATGCTGGCCAATTTCATGCGTATTGCGGGAATGACACCAAAGGAACGCGCATGATTCCCTTTGGCACCCTACCCGATCCGCAGCATCTGTTCGACCATGATGAGGCGGCGCAGGCCTTTGCCGACATATTGGACGCCCGCGCGTCCGAGGATGAGATTGAGGCATTTCTGATTGCGCTGACCGCGCGCGGCGAGACGATGGTGGAAATCGCGGCTGCGGCGCAGGCGATGCGCGACCGATTAATCCCCATAGACGCGCCAGCGGGTGCGATAGACGTCTGCGGCACAGGTGGTGACGGGCATCATACGTTGAACGTCTCCACCGCCGTATCTTTGGTCGTGGCCGCCTGCGAAGTGCCTGTCGCCAAGCATGGCAACCGGGCGGCATCATCCTTGGCTGGTGCTGCAGACACGTTGGAGGCGTTGGGCCTCAACATGGAGCGCGCCGGACAGACGGCGGAAGAAACGTTGAAAGATCTGGGCATCTGTTTCTTGTTCGCCGCCAATCACCATCCTGCGATGAAGCGTATTCAGCCGATCCGCCAGCGCATTGGCCAACGCACGATTTTCAACCTGATGGGCCCATTGGCCAATCCTGCGGGCGTGAAGCGGCAGCTTATCGGCATTGCGCGTCCTGACTATATTCCGGTTTATGCCGAGGCGCTGCATCATTTGGGCACCGAACATGCGCGAGTCATTTCCGGCGACGAAGGCTTAGACGAATTAAGCTTGGCGGGCGGTAATGAAGTCGCTGTGGTTGACGCCGACGGTATCCGCTACCAACGCATCAGCGCGGCGGATGCGGGCCTACCCGTTCACCCTGTTGAAGCCCTCCGTGGCGGTGATGCGCAGTATAATGCGCTGGCATTGCGCAGATTGCTTCAGGGCGAACATGGCGCCTATCGCGACGCCGTCTTGTTCAACGCGGCGGCGGCTTTGATGGTCGCAGGTGTCGTGGATACTATGCCCGAGGGTGTGGAAGAAGCAGCCGAGGCCATTGACAAGGGCCTTGCCAATGCATTGCTGAATTGTTGGGTGGCATATTGATGGCGGACAAGCTTGCAGAAATTTGCGCGACCAAGCGCGTTGAAGTGTCGGAGCGCAAGCCTCTGGGCTTGAAGCATTGGCCAATGCCCTCCGCCCCGCGCGGGTTTGAAGCGGCGCTGCGGACCAAAAGCCAGACCGGAATCGCGCTCATCGGCGAAATCAAGAAAGCCAGTCCCTCCAAAGGCCTGATCCGTGCGGATTTCGATCCGGCGGCGCATGCTGCGGCCTATCAGGCGGGTGGTGCTGCCTGCTTGTCCATATTGACTGACGCGCCGTATTTTCAGGGGCATGAGGATTATCTGATCGCGGCGCGCGGCGCATGTGACCTGCCTGTGATCCGCAAGGATTTCATGGTCGACCCGTGGCAATGTGCAGAAGCACGCGCGTTGGGCGGCGATGCGATTTTGATCATCGTGGCGGCGCTAGATGATGTCGTGATGGCCGAAATTGAGGATGCCGCAGGCCAAGAAAATATGGATGTGCTGGTTGAGGTCCATGACGAGGCTGAGCTGGAACGCGCGCTCAAACATCTGAAATCCAAGCTTGTTGGCGTGAACAACCGCAATTTGAAAACCTTCGAGGTGGATCTGGCCACAACGGAGCGTCTGGCCAAATTGGTGCCGGATGATATCTTGCTCGTCTGCGAAAGCGGTATTTCAACGCATGCCGATTGCCTGCGCATGGCAGAGGTCGGTGTTAACAGCTTCTTGGTGGGCGAGAGCCTGATGCGGCAGGATGATATCAAGGCCGCAACGCACAGGCTTTTGACAGGTCATGGTTGATCTTACCCATCTGGACGCCGATGGCGGCGCGCATATGGTCGATGTGTCGGCCAAAGCAGACACGGCGCGCGAGGCGGTTGCCGAGGGGCGGATTTCCATGTCTGCCGAAGCACTTTCGGCCATACGCGCGGGCAATATGAAAAAAGGCGATGTGTTGGGCACGGCGCGCATCGCGGGCATATTGGCGGCGAAGAAGACAAGCGACCTCATTCCTTTATGTCACCCGTTGATGTTGTCCAAAATCAGCGTTGAATTTGCATATGAGGCCGCCGCCATTCGCGTTGAAGCCCGCGTGCGGCTCAACGGGCCGACGGGCGTGGAGATGGAGGCCTTGACCGCGGTCAGCGTCACCTTGCTGACCCTCTATGACATGGCCAAGGCGCTCGACAAATCGATGATTATTTCGGACGTCCGCTTACTCTCCAAAACCGGCGGCAAATCCGGCGACTATCGCGCATGATTTCGGTGGACGCAGCGCAGGCCAGATTGCTGGCGCTGACCTCTGTTTTGCCCCCTGTTGAACGAGACCTGATGCAGGCCGTGCGGCATTATCTGCACGCACCATTGATCGCCATGCGCACGCAACCTGCGGCGGACCTGTCTGCGATGGATGGCTATGCACTCGCTGTAGAGGACTTTCCCGGCCCGTGGCGCGTAATCGGCGAAAGCGCGGCAGGGCATCCTTTTGCAGGCAGCCTAAAACGTGGCGAGGCCGTCCGTATTTTTACCGGGGCGTATGTCCCCCAAAATGCCGATAGCGTCCTGATACAAGAAAATGCCGTGCGCGATGGCGATAGTTTGCGCGCGACAGTTGATCATGTCCCTATGCCCGGGGCCAATATCCGCCGCCTTGGCGGTGATTTCCATGCGGGTGACGCCGTGCTGCCCAAGGGCACTTATTTGGACGCAGGGGCAATAGCCGTGGCCGCGATGGCGGGGCATGGCAGGCTCACGGTAGGTGGCGTCCCGCGCATTGCCATTGCCGCCACGGGCGACGAATTGGTGCCCGCTGGGTCCGCTATTGGCCCTGCGCAAATCCCCTGCTCCAACAGCCCGATGTTGCAAGCCATGCTCGCTGGCCTACCTTGTGATGTCCGTGACGCTGGCATCTTGCGCGATGATGTGACGGCGCTTGAGACCAGCCTGTCGGCGCTTTGCGAACAAGTGGATATCATTGTCACCACCGGCGGCGCGTCGGTCGGCGACCATGATCTGGTGCAGACCGCGCTGGTGAACATCGGCGCGCAGATGGATTTCTGGAAAGTTGCCATGCGTCCGGGAAAACCTTTGATGGCCGGCAAAGTTGGAAATACGGTCGTGCTTGGCTTACCGGGCAATCCGTCCTCCGCCTTCGTCACCGCATTTCTGTTCCTCTTGCCGCTGATCCGGCACATGGCCGGCTGCAGTGCGCCCCTGCCCGCATATTTTGAGGCGGCCACCGCGACCGACCTGCCAGCAGGAGGAGACCGCGCCGAATATATGCGTGCAACGGTCGAGGGCGGGCATATCACCCCGTTCCTATCGCAGGACAGCGGCCTGACGCGCACTTTGTCCCAAGCCAATGCGCTGCTCGTGCAACAACCAAATGTTCCGCCGCGAGCAAAAGGGACCATGGTTCAATATATGCGCCTGTCGTAGAATATGGACGGAATATATGCACATTGTGCTTGACTTAACCGCTTTTGTTCTCTAATCGTTCCATTCATGTTCAACAGGATGGAACCCTGAATATGCTCACAGCGAAACAGCACGAACTGCTTTTGTTCATTAACCAACGATTGGACGAAACTGGTATTTCCCCTTCGTTTGAGGAAATGAAAGAGGCGCTTGATCTGAAGAGTAAATCCGGGGTGCACCGTTTGATCGGTGCGTTGGAGGAACGCGGCTTTATTCGGCGATTGGTCAACCGTGCACGCGCGCTTGAAGTTATGAAAATGCCCGAGGGCGGGAATGCGGGCGGTAACAATGTGGCCCGTTTTGCGCCTGTGAAGGAAAGCAAACCGCAAATTCAAATCCCTGTTGCCGCCAATGATGTCATGGAAATTCCGTTCCACGGCAAGATTGCGGCGGGTGTGCCAATTGAGGCACTTGAAGGTCAGAATTCATTATCCGTGCCGATGGCATTATTGGGTGCCGGTGAACATTATGCGCTTGAGGTATCCGGTGACTCCATGATTGAGGCGGGGATATTGGATGGCGATTACGCTTTGATTCGCAAGGCAAATACGGCGCGCGATGGCGAAATTGTGGTGGCGTTGGTGCGTGGTGAGGAAGCAACATTGAAATATCTGCGCCGTGAAGGTCAGCAAATCCGGCTTGACCCCGCCAATGGCAGTTATGAACCGCAATATTATGCGCCCCATGAGGTTGAGGTGCAGGGCAAGCTGGCTGGACTACTCCGCCGATATCATTGATCTGACGCTTCTGCCGCACGCGCGGCTTGGGCAGCCTTTACCCAAGGCATGTTTCGGTTGCCTTCATTGGCGGTAACCACGCGTTGATCATCCAGATAAAAGGCCAGACCGCCGCTTTGCTCCAACAATCGGCGGTCCGCCTTTATCCATTTGGGGCGGCATGACTGCGGTAACCATCGGTCGCTGACGACAATGTCGACGCGTTTGCAGGCTGCGGCCATTTCCATGGACGGTATCGGGTTCCTCGTTCGGGTGGCGAGTAATGTCCATGCGCGCTCCGCTCCCATCAGTGTTATCACGCAATTGTCCAACGTGCATTGGACGCCGGGCCAGTCTTCAATCGGCGTTGCTTTTGCAAAGCTTCCTGCTTTTTCAAAAATCATCCCGCGCACAAAATCACCGGCCCTACCGCGCAGCAACGCCACCTCTCCATCTGCACTGACTATGGCCAAATGTTTGCCGTCCCCCGTCACCAAAATATCCGGACGGGGCGCCGTGACCATGGCGATGATACCAATCGCACACAAAACAACACCGCAATAACGGACAGCAGTCGTCAACAAGCCAAATAGCAACGCACCGACAACAAAAGCTGCAAAGGCCCAAACGGGCATAGCAGGCATCATCGTGACCGCGCCGGGCAGGCTACTGACGGAATGCGCGAGTAATAATATCGCGGCGATGCCCTGCCCTGCCAGCCACCAAAATGGCTGCCCCAGACCCAATACATCAAGAATCAGCGCTAATGCCTCCAACGGCATGATCATGAACGTCGTCATCGGGATAGCCACCACATTGGCCAAGGCACCATAAAGCCCTGCCTTATGAAAATGAAACAGGGCAATAGGGGTAAGCACAAGCTCAATAGCTAAGCCGGTCAGGATGAGCGATCCAACCGCCCGCGCCGCTTTTCGTAGCAGGCTCTCGTCGCGCCGTTCAGTAAAGCGTTTAACAACTGGCAGATCATGCATGACCACGATGGTCGCAACGGCCGCAAAGCTGAGTTGAAAGCTTGGACCAGATATGGCGTCGGGCCAGAATATCAGCACTATTAACGCGCCAAAGGCCACCAATCGAAGGGTGAGCGCGTCCCGCCCTATGGCCAGCGCAATCAGGATGAGCACCGCAGCAATGAATGATCGGACCGTGGGCACTTCAGCGCCCGTCAACAACGTATATGCGAGCGCAGCTAAAGCGGCGGTTGCCGCTGCAACCACGGGTATGGGAATCCGCAATGCCAGCCAGGGTGACAAAGACAAAAGGCGGCTGACCGCGATGAAAATGAACCCGACCACCGCCGTTACATGCAACCCGCTAATCGATAACAAATGCGCCAAACCACTGTCCCGCATGGCTTGTGCATCGGCCGCATCAATATGCCCCTGATCGCCAGTGACCAGTGCCGCGCCTATGGCGCCGCTCCCTTGCGGCATGGATGCCATTATATGCTGAGTCAGCGCGGCGCGCTGCGTCGCGAACCAAGCCCCGCGGTCTGCTTTTTGATGCAACTGCACCTCGCCCAAAGCCGTTCCTGTTGCGCCGATTTGTTGAAACCACGCACGCCGGGCAAAGTCATATCCGCCGGGCAAGGTTGGCCCAGCAGGCGGCAGCAGACGCGCGCGCAGGCGGATGATCGCGCCGGGTTGGAAGTCGTCGTCATATTGTTCCGGTGACAGGTTGACGCGCACAAATGGCGGCAAATCGGAATTGCTGCCAGTTGCGAGCCGTAGCCGAAAGACATTGCGCGCGGAGATGTTTTCAACCGCTTCAATCCGCCCATAAAACTCCCCAACCCAAATTTTTCCTAAAACGGGCTGGGCAACGGTCGTTGATCGTAAGGCAATCAGGAGAAACCCAAGCATTATCGCCATAGCAGCCATTCGGGCCAACTGCCGCAACCGGCTATAGGGTGGTGCCAAGTTCCCGAAAAACAACAAGGAGGCACTTGACATGGCCAATCCTGCCCAAGCAGAACTGCCAAAAAACTGCCAGAATGCGACGCCGAATCCGATACCGACGGGCAGCCATAAGGGTAATTGGTCCCGTTCGCGGTCGAGCCAGTTTTCTAGAACCGCAGACAGCGTCCGTTGTGCACCATATCGGACGTTTCCATCCGCGACAAAATTGCCAAATTTCTGTTCCACCACAGCTATTTAGCACCAGAGAGCAAAAGCGCAATTTATCCACGATGCAGAAGCTATTGTTTGCCTTGACGCCCATGGAATTTCCTATCATTGGGCTAGGTAACGATATAGCCATTTTCTCCCCACGATATATTGGCATTTAAACGGTCTTAGATTGTCGTCACGGGCGTCTCCCGCGTCCCGTGAAATTAAAAAAAATGCCCTACTAATGGGCGGTCCGGTAATTAGCTTAGTAGATATGGAGTTTGAAAATGGCCGATAAAAACGCAACGCTAACCGTTGGCGACACCATATATGACTTGCCCATCATGCAGGGTACAGAAGGCCCTGACGTGATTGACATCCGCAAGCTCTACGGGGCGTCGGACCATTTCACCTTTGACCCTGGCTTCACCTCGACGGCAAGCTGTGAGTCCGCGCTGACCTTTATTGATGGTGACAAAGGCATCCTTCTGCACCGCGGATACTCCATCGAAGAGCTGTCCGAGCAGTCCAGCTTTATGGAAGTGTCCTATCTGCTGTTGAACGGCGAATTGCCTAACAAAGCGCAATTGGACAAGTTCAGCCAAACCATCTCGCGGCACACCATGCTGCACGAACAATTGGCAACTTTCTACCGTGGTTTTCGACGCGATGCACACCCTATGGCGATCATGTGCGGCGTGGTCGGCGCGCTTTCCGCATTTTACCATGACTCCACCGACATCAGTGACCCGACACATCGGATGATTTCAAGCCATCGCTTGATCGCGAAGATGCCCACAATTGCGGCCATGGCCTACAAATATTCGGTCGGGCAGCCTTTTGTCTATCCTGACAACAACTTGTCCTACACGGGCAATTTTCTGCGCATGACCTTCGGCGTTCCAGCGGAAAAATATGTCGTGAACCCTGTCATTGAGCGCGCAATGGACCGGATATTCGTCCTACATGCCGACCATGAACAAAACGCGTCCACCTCGACTGTCCGCTTGGCCGGATCATCTGGTGCAAATCCGTTTGCGTGCATCGCCGCCGGCATCGCTTGTCTGTGGGGCCCTGCGCATGGCGGTGCGAACGAAGCTGCGTTAAACATGTTGCGCGAAATCGGCACCCCTGATCGCATTCCGCATTATATCGAGCGGGCGAAGGACAAGAATGATCCGTTCCGCTTGATGGGCTTTGGCCATCGCGTTTATAAAAATTATGACCCGCGTGCCTCGGTTATGCAGAAGACAGTTCGTGAGGTTCTGACAGAACTGAACATCAGCGATCCTATTTTCGACGTTGCGATGCAACTCGAAGAAATGGCTTTGAACGACCCATATTTCATTGAGAAGAAGCTGTTCCCGAATGTCGATTTCTATTCCGGCATCATCCTGTCGGCAATTGGTTTCCCAACAGAAATGTTCACCGTTTTGTTTGCGCTATCGCGGACCGTGGGTTGGGTTGCCCAGTGGAACGAAATGATTTCGGATCCTGCGCAGAAAATTGGCCGCCCGCGTCAGTTGTATACCGGACCAAATCACCGTCCTTACCCAAGCTTAGACGCGCGCTAAATTATCGTGGAAGGCGGAGCGTAAACATTGCGCCTCCGCCTTCCGCAACTCCAAGGAGCCGCGCGACGACATATGGTGCCGCGCAACTGAAAGCTTCTGGGTGGCCAAACGGTAGATTCAACGCCAATCCCAAATAGTTAACAGCCACGGCTATAGGGCTGTTGGGTTAACGCGCCTTTAAGCTTAGATAGACTTTTTTCCTTCGGCGTCGCGCGTCTTGTTGGCGATTATCAGGACGCTAAGTTGGAATACCATAATCCATTGTAATGCCGAAATTATTCCAACGGTGGCTGTCCCAATGATAGCTAAAAATGCCAAAGCAGCAGGGGAATGCAGCAATTGTTTCGCCCAGTCTGGCATCGCCATTCTGTGGGTAAGATATCCGATTGAGGCCACTGCAAAGGCAGCGAACAAGCCATTGTTCTGATCGGGTGTCGTGACATAAGCGCTACCAAATATCGCCAGTATAATCAGCGTCCAAGTGACAACAGACAGGCTTTGTATGTGATCACTGCCATCCGCATCATCTGTTGCCGCCAAACGTAGTGCGTTTGCCGCGATGGATAGAAATGCAGCGACACTTGCTGCTATTGCGTGGTTTCCAAGCCCCAAGGCAACTGCCGCTGAAGCTATCACAGGGCTTGCGAATTTGGTCACAGTTACGGCTGTCGGGCTCTGCCAGATAAGCGGAACGAGACGGGCAAGGATTGGCCCGAACACATATGCCTCAATATACCCTGCCCGGCTGGCCACACGTCGCCGGAGTATCTGGCGATTGAGTTCCGAAAAATCCTGCGCGCCCGTCAGAACGGTTAGCGTGCCATTATGAACATGCTGTTGAGACAGTGGACGGAACGGAACCTTGGCCAGCAACGCCTGCCGCAGCAGGGATGATAGGATGCTCCAGTCCTCTGGCAGGTCACGCAGCATGGCAATAGCGTCATATCCCACAATCGAGACACCAGCCCATCTTGTGTTGATATCAACCCGTTCAAACGCGCCATTTTCGTCACGGCCATCAATGGTTGCGATGAAATTTTCGCTGGATTTAAGAAGCGTTTCAATCAAACCCAGTTGCACATACAACTGCCCTGATTGCACCCATATGCGATCGTCGGCGTCGACGTAACGCAGAATATCCGCACCGGTGCGGACAAAATCGACCGTCAGCTTGCGCAGGCGACACCGGTCGGCCAGCGCGGTTAAAGAACCGTCGACATTTTCGACTTCAATCAGGAACCTTTGGATACCGGCACGCGCGAGCGTCATTATCTGATATTCAATCAAGGACAGGCCCGCCAAGTCCGAACGCACGGCACCGGTCACCGCATCCTGTTCACTACCATTATCGCCTGCAACGGATAGCAAAGCGATGGTCGGGAAAATCGGATTTCGAACGGAGGCCATTGTCCCGATATGAATGTTAAGGCGGTTTTGCCAACAGAAATATATGATGCCGACCGATATCCCGCATTAAAGCGCTCGGTTGCGATTATTTATTTGCCATAAGAGGACGAAATACGCCTTAGTCCTCGGTCATTTCATTTCCCTTTCTACAATTTGATAAGTTTGCGTTTCTCTCCCCGAATAATGTGTTAAATAGGCTCCATGACTACACGCTCCAAAATCGTCGGCATGAACCGCGAAAACACTGAAACCGATCAAGAAATGGCTTTGCCGGCCATTGGCAGCAACGCCGAAGACGCTGCTGAAGATGATCAAGCGGCGGCCTATGATTATGATGATGTTGCGGACGAAACGCCTCACCGCGATGCTGTCGGGCGATATATTGCCCCGACCCTGTTGTTGGTCGCGTTCGCCGGATGGTCGGCGTTTTTTGGCCTGACGTATTGGTCTGAAGCGCAATTTGCCATGAACAATGACCGGCTTGTAACGCTGATCGCGACTTGGGCCATGCCGACGCTTTTAATTGCTGTCCTGTGGTTGCTGGTCATGCGCAACAGCAGCCGGGAAGCCATGCGCTTTGGCCGGATTGCGAAAATGTTGCGGACCGAAAGCGTTGCGTTGGCCATACGGATGCGGACGGTCAACGAAGAAATATCCCTCGCGCGCCAATTTCTGTCGCAAAATGCGCAAGAACTCGAAACATTGGGTCGCCAGTCATCAAAAAACCTGATGGAATCAGCGCAGTTGTTATCGGCGGCTCTTGCCGATAGCGATGAAAAGGCAAAGACGCTGGAATCGGTGAGTAACGCCGCCAATATGAATTTGGAGCAACTCCGCAAAAATTTACCCGTGGTCACGAGCGCTGCCAAAGATGTCAGCAACCAGATCGGAAGCACGGGTAATGATGCCCAGGTTCAAATTAAGACACTGATCACTGCCCTTGAACGCGTTAGCGAGGCGGGTAAGTCGGTGAGCGAGTATATTGAGAATGTCGAAACGCGCGCCGATGATTTGTCCATCCGGCTAGAGCAATCTTTGGGTAACAGTATAAAGCTGCTGGATAATACGAGCACCGAAGCACTGGACCGAAGCGCCGAAATGGCCACGCTTATGGACAGCGCCGCACAAGCGATTTCCAATGGCATCGCGCAGGCAGCAAGCGATGTCGACGCTCTCGTTACCGGCAGCAAAGCGCAAATTCTGTCCAACCTCGCCGACCTGCGTCGGGCTTTGGGTGACATAGAAGCCCAATCCAGCCAAGAAGAAGCGCGCATACAGTCCATGATCGCGAATATTAGCGAACATATTCAAAATAGTGCCGCACAGATTTCAGAGATTGACCGCACAGCCACTGACCAGACGTCGAAACTTGCCTCTGCCGTATCGGCGCTGGACGAAAGCACCCGTTCGCTGGGAAGCGCTTTGTCTGACAACCAATCAACCACAGCCGACTTACTTGACCAATCGGACAAGTTGATTGCATCTCTCAGCGCGGCCAATCTGGAAATAGGTCATAAGATTCCCGCCGCAATGGACAGCGTAAACGCGCGCATGACACAAGGCATAGAGCAAGTGAACTCAGCTCTTGCCGCCGCAGAAGCGCTCGACAATATAAGCGACGGAACGCTTGAAAAGCTCAACGAAATTGAGCAATCATTCTCTGCGCAACATGATGCGGTTGGCGCACTTATGGTCGAGAGCGATGCACATTTTGCCGCACGCCATGACCAAGTAGATGCCCTTGGCGCTGCGCTCAAGCAAACGCAGGCCCTGCTGCAAGACATGTCGGACCAAGCTAATGACAGCTTGGTAACGTCCTTGCTCCGTGTACGTGAAACAACGCGCGCTGCCGCAGAGAGCAGCCGCAAAATCCTCGATGAGGAACTGGCGCATATTGCTGATCAGTTGACCGAACAAAACCGCGCTGCATTGGCCAATGCACTGGATGCGCAGGTCGCGTCGATGAACGAAGCTGTGCAGGAAGCCATATCGCGCAACATCGAATTGTCGGGAACCGCCTCTTCCTTGGTGACCAAGCAACTCGGCGAACTCAACGACATGACGACGAGCCTTGAAGGCCGAATTGCTGATACCATCAACAGCTTTGAATCGGTCCAAGATGAGAGCTTTGCACGCCGCATGGTGATTTTGACCGAATCTCTAAATTCGACCGCTATCGACGTCACCAAAATATTATCCAACGACGTGACCGATACCGCATGGGCAGCCTATTTAAAGGGTGACCGGGGCGTGTTTACCCGTCGCGCCGTGCGCTTGCTGGATTCGCGTGAGGCAAAGATCATTGCCAAACATTATAGCGATGACAGCATGTTCCGCGAACATGTAAACCGTTATGTGCATGATTTCGAAGGCATCATGCGCCTGTTGCTCAGCACGCGCGATGGGAACGCAATCGGCGTTACCTTGCTGTCGTCGGATATTGGCAAGTTGTACGTGGCGCTGGCGCAAGCTATTGAGCGGCTGCGCAACTAGGGTCGGGCCCTAAGCTTTAAACGGGCGGGTTAAACAATCCGTCGAAACTGTCGCGATTTATCCAGTCATAGCTGTAATTGGCGTAATATAACGCGAACAAAGTAGCCGAAAGCATTGTCGTTCTCAGCAATATCTTGCGGGGCTGAAAATTCCCCGGCGCACTATCAGCTTGCCCAAGGGTTTTTGGCAGGCCCAGTTCGTCATGCGTTCGGACACCGATGGGCAAGATGACGAACGCCGACATCACCCAAAAGAGAAGATAAATGGCAACAATCGAGGTCCAGGTCATGCGGTCTCCACTATCAAAACATCCACGATCGGTTTCTTACCCGTCCAGCTTACCGCCACACGGCGCACAGCCAAACGCACAGTTTCGCGCAACTTGTCATAGTCACCCCGATGGTCCTTCACCGCCTTAACAGCAGCGGCAGTGGCTTCTTCCAGAAAATCGTCCAGATCTTCCTCAATCGGCACACCATGCAATCGAATTTCAGGGTTCCCCAGCATCCGGTCTTTAGCATCCAGCGCGAAGGCGACCGAAATCAAGCCATACCATGACAGGCGGCGACGTTCATTCAATGTCGCGCCATCAGCGGCGATGATCGTGTCCCCATCAAGGATCAAGCGGCCAGTGCGTTCCTTGCCGATGATTTTAGGTTCGCCCGGCGCAAGGTGCACAACGTCGCCATTGGACTGAACCACGGCCTTTGGTACGCCATGCGCCCGCGCAAACCGTGCCTGTTCGGCCATATGCCGGCGCTCGCCATGGACGGGAATAAGGACTTCTGGCCGAATCCAATCATAAAGCGCGGCAAGTTCCGGCTGCCCCGGGTGACCGGACACATGGACATGCGCCTGCTTTTCGGTAACCGTCAGGATGTTACGTTCGGCAAGCTTATTCATGATAACGCCAATGGCGATTTCATTACCCGGTATCTGCTTCGACGAGAAAATAACCGTGTCGCCTGCTTCCAGCTTCACGGGATGATTGCCCTCGGATATGCGCGCCAAAGCGGCGCGCGCTTCGCCCTGCCCGCCAGTGGCGACCACGATAACATCCTTACGTGGGAGGCTATCGACGCTCTCCATATCCACCGTCTTTGGCATATCTTTCAGATAGCCATTGGCCTGTGCGGCTTCAATAATCCGGTGGAGCGAGCGCCCTGCGAAACATAAGGTGCGACCACTCTCGCGCGCGACTTCGCTTAGGGTCTGCAACCGCGCGGCATTAGAGGCGAAGGTTGTGACAACGACCCTGCCCTTGGCGGCCTTGACGGACTTGAGCAAATCATCCTTCACGCTGCCTTCACTGCCGCTGGTTTCTGGATTGAATACGTTGGTGGAATCGCAGACCATCGCCAACACTTTGCTATCGCCAATGGCGGTCAACGCTTCTTGGGTCGACGGCGTGCCCAATACCGGGCGCGGGTCCAGTTTCCAGTCCCCTGTATGGAAAATTTTCCCATAAGGCGTGCTGATCAAGCAAGCGCTCATTTCGAGGATCGAGTGGGCCAAGGTGACCAATTTAAAGTCGAACGGCCCCAAGGAAAACGCACCTTCCATCGGGATCACGTTGAGTTCCACAATGTCGGCAATGCCTTCTTCCTCCAGCTTGCCGCGGATGAGCGTTGCCGTGAAGGGTGTGGCATAAAGTGGCACGCCCAAGTCAGCGGCAAAATAAGCAACTGCGCCGATATGGTCTTCATGGCCGTGCGTGAGGACGATACCCAGAAGGTCGTCCTTGCGCTTTTCAATAAAGTCCAGATCAGGCAGGACAAGGTCAATGCCGGGATATTCCGAATTCGCAAATGTAAGGCCCAAGTCGACCATCACCCATTTGCCCTGACAACCGTATAAATTGACGTTCATTCCAATTTCGTCGGACCCGCCAAGGGCAAGAAAAAGAAGTTCATTTTTTGGGGTCGTCATGAGTTAATGTCTCTATTCCTGTATAAAAGCGCCAGCCCCCGCAGCGTCAAATCGGGCTCTACCCGGTCAAATAAATGGCCATGTTGCTGAAACAATATGGCCAAACCACCGGTTGCAATGACCGATACGGGTTCACCAATTTCAGCTTTCATCCGTGCGAGTATCCCTTCGATCATCGCCACATAGCCCCAATAGATGCCAATCTGCATTTGTCCAACAGTCGTTGTGCCAATAACGCTTTCATTTGGCGGCGGTTCGATTGCAATTCGCGGCAACATGGCTGCAGCGGCATAGAGCGCATCGAGTGACAGGTTAACGCCCGGCGCGATGCTACCCCCGCGATAGGAACCATCTGGCCCAATATAATCAAAGGTCGTTGCTGTGCCAAAGCTGATGACGACCTTGTGCCCGTCGGCCAAAGACTGCGCCGCAATCGCGTTTACGGCGCGATCAGCGCCAACGGCGTGCGGTTCCTTTACGCGCAAGGGGATACCCCAACCAACGCCTCCGCGTCCGGCAACTAAGGCCTCACACCCAAAATAGCGCGTCGCGAGCAACTGCAGATTGTGCAGAGCACGCGGCACAACCGTGGCGATAATGACCGCTTTAATATCATTGCGGCGAAAGCCGGCCATCTGGATTAATTGATCCAACCATACGGCATATTCATCCGCCGTACGCCGCGCATCGGTCGCAATGCGCCATCGCTGCAATATTTCGCCAGCGTCATCGACCAATGCAAATTTCACATTGCTGTTACCCGTATCAATCGCGAGCAGCATAGCCTACCCCTGCTAAATTAGAAAAACATCGGCAGCGTGAATGGCACGAATTGATCCATCCGCCAAGCGAAGCCGCAACGCACCATCATCATCGAGCCCGGAATAAAGGCCATCCACTTCCTCACCATCAGGTAATTTCGCCGACAAGGCTGTGCCGCGTGGGTGGGCGTGCGCGTCCCAATGCCGGACGATAATGTTCAGCCCCGACTGCCGCCAGATTTTGAGATAGCGCGCAAACGCCTCGGCCACGATCTCCAATGCTGTCTGCGCATCTGGCGGTGTTGCACCAAGCGTCAATAGGTCAGACACCTTCCGGTCCAGATTTTGCGGATGCCAGACAAGGTTAAGGCCAATGCCCACGACCACTGCATCCGACGCACGCTCCAACAATATGCCGCATAATTTTGAACCATCTTGCGCCAGAATGTCATTGGGCCATTTGAGGATGATATCAACTTGCGGCGCCAACTGTCGGACCACGTCATATACTGCAACGGCCGCTACAAAAGCTAGGCTCGCCGGCAAAGGGTCCGTATCGCGCAAGCGCACAATGCAACTGGCAAAGAGGTTACCCTTTGGGCTTTCCCAAACACGGCCAAGTCGCCCACGCCCGCCATCTTGCGCATCTGCGCGAAGCCATAGCCCTTCGGGTGCGCCTTGCGCCGCCCGGATTAAGAGGTCCGCGTTCGTTGACCCAGTGAGCGCAACTTCTTCAAAGATAGGCGTCAGAACAACGCCCTCGCAGCATAAGCTGTCCACAGGCCAAGCGCAGGTATGGCGAAATAGCCCAAAGGTGAGTTCGCAGCGGCCAATAGGCCACCGGTCCAGACGAGAACCTTATCATCGCTGTCAACAATCACATCCGCAGCATCATCAAAATACATGACCTTGACGACCTTCAGATAATAAAATGCGCCAATGACGGATGCGGTTATGCCGATGACCGCCAGTGGTAACAGGCCAGCGGCCACAGCGGCGTTGAACACCACAAGCTTACCCCAAAAACCGAATAAGGGCGGAATGCCCGCAAGGCTGAACATGAAAATGACCAACGCAGCAGCCAAGGGCGGACGCGTCTTGGATAGACCGGCTATGTCGGCAAACTCTTCACGATAGCCGCCATCCTTATCCTTCAACTGCATTAGGCAGATAAAGCTGCCTAAGGTCATGGCAACATAGATCACCAAATAGACCAGCATCGCAGAAATGCCCTGCTCCGTTCCCGTGGCTAGCCCAATCAGGATGAAGCCGACATTGTTGATCGAGCTATAAGCCATCAGCCGCTTCAAATTTTGCTGACCAATGGCGCCAACTGCACCGATGATGATCGACATCAACGCAACCGCGATAATGATTTGCTGCCACACCAATATTTGCGACCCAAATGCCTCAAGCACGATGCGGATCGTCAGTGCGATGGCGGCAACCTTTGGCGCGCTGGCGAAGAAGGCGGTCACGGGCGTTGGCGCGCCTTCATACACGTCTGGCGTCCACATGTGGAACGGCGCGGCGCTTATCTTAAAGGCAAGGCCAGAGAGGATGAATACAATGCCGAAGATCAGGCCGAGGCCGACTTCCGCATCCATGGCCGTGCCGATAGCGGCAAAGCTTGTCGATCCGGCAAAGCCATATACCAAAGACGCACCAAATAGGAGCATGCCGCTGGCGAGTGCGCCAAGGACGAAATATTTCAGCCCGGCTTCAGCTGAACGCCCGTCGGAGCGCACAAAGCTGGCGAGGACATAAGCAGATAAGCTCTGCAACTCTAGACCAATATAGAGAGAAATCAGGTCGGTTGCCGACACCATCACGCCCATGCCAACACAAGACAACAGGATGAGCACCGGATATTCGGCCCGCATGGCCCCCGCATTCTCCAAGAAGCGGGGCGCAATCATCAACGAGATCGCGGCCGCAATGAAGATCAGTATCTTGGAAAAATTCCCGAAGGAATCATTGACCAAAAGACCATCAAAGGCGGATAAATTTGTGCCATTCATCATAAAGCTGATGACAAACGCAGCAGCGGCACCAAGCGCCACTATCGCCAATATGCTAATCAGGCGGCCCGCCTGTTCACGCCACGCAGCCAAAAGCAGCAGGCCAAGCGCAGAAAAGCTCAAGATAACTTCCGGACGAACCAGAGAAAGAGAGGCGTTCAGTTCCATTATCAATGGCTCCCCTCAGCCAAGTTTTTTTCCGGACCATGCACTACTCGATACCGCGCAGTTGTCGGGTCGACTAATTTCAGCTTGCTGTCACCTACGGGTGCAGCACGTTCAATGCGGGCGACAATCGTTGCCACGTCGCGGCGAATGGGTGCTAGGAATGTTTCAGGATATACGCCCATCCACAAAACCACGACAGCAATCGGCGCAAGCAACCACATTTCACGGCCATTGACGTCCGACATTGCGGCGGCATCGGCATTAACCTGCGGCCCAAATGCAATGCGGCGGTAGAGATACAACATATAGCCAGCGCCAAGGATGATGCCCGTGGTCGCAATGAATGTGGCCCAAGTAGAAACCTTATACGCGCCAGCTAGGCTCAAAAACTCACCTATAAACCCGCTGGTGCCAGGCAAGCCTACGCTTGCCATGGTGAACAGCATGAACAACAAAGCATATTTGGGCATATTGACGCTGAGGCCGCCATAACGGCTGATTTCGCGCGTATGCAGGCGGTCGTAGATGACGCCAACGCATAAGAAGAGCGCGCCCGAAACGAGCCCATGGCTCAACATCACGATGATCGCGCCTTCAATACCTTGCTGGTTAAAGGTGAACAGGCCGACGGTCACAATCGCCATATGCGCCACCGAGGAATATGCGATCAGCTTTTTCATATCCTGCTGCACCAATGCAACAAGCGAGGTGTACACCACGGCAACCATCGACAGGCCAAAGACCAATGGAATGAAGTCAGCACTGGCCTCTGGGAACATCGGCAACGAGAACCGCAAAAAACCGTAACCGCCCATTTTAAGCAGCACGCCAGCCAATATGACTGAACCGGCGGTGGGTGCCTGAACATGGGCATCGGGCAGCCAAGTATGCACTGGCCACATGGGCATTTTTACCGCAAAAGACGCGAAAAATGCGAACCACAGCCATTTTTGGGCTTCTGCGGGGAAATCGGTATTTAGCAAGGTTGGAATATCCGCCGTACCCGCAAATTGGATCATCCAAAGCATCGCGATCAACATCACGAGGGAGCCAAGCAAGGTGTAGAGGAAGAATTTGTACGATGCGTAGATGCGGTCCTGTCCGCCCCAAATGCCGATGATGAGATACATTGGGATCAGGCCAGCTTCAAAGAAGATGTAGAATAGCAACAAATCCTGCGCCGCAAAAACGCCAATCATCAGCGTTTCCATCAGCAGAAACGCCGCCATATATTCGCCAACGCGCTTTTGAATGGATACCCAGCTTGCACCAATACAAATGGGCATCAGGAATACCGACAGCATAATCAAAGTCAGCGAAATGCCGTCAATGCCAAGCCGCCAGCCAATGGGGCCAAACGAGGTCGCGCTTTCGGTAAACTGCCACTGCCCGCCCGCTGGATCATAATTGATCCAGAGCACGACACCAAGCAGCAGGTTCAATAATGTCGCGGACAGCGCAATGATGCGCGCAAGCTCCGCACGGACAAAAAGGCAAATTGCCGCTGCGACCACCGGAATGGCCAGCATGATCGAAAGTACAGGGATATCCGCGGCGTTCATTACACTCTCACCATCATCCAGCTCACCGCGATAACTAAGCCAAGAAGCATCACAAGCGCATATGTATAAAGATAACCCGACTGCATTCGCACAGCCAATTTGCTACCGAAGGACACCAAAGCCGCCGAACCATTAGGACCAAAACGGTCAATGATCCCGACGTCGCCTTGCTTCCAGAAAAGACGCCCGAACCAAAAAGCGGGGCGTATGAAAACGAAATTATACAACTCGTCAAAATACCATTTGTTGAGGAAGAAACGGTAGATTGGCCCAAAGGTCGCCGCCAGACGTTGTGGCGCATCTTCCGATCGCTGATACATGAAATAGGCCGTGGTCAGACCAATGAGCATAGCCACGGTCGACGACAATTTCACCCACAAGGGTACCTCGTGCATGGCATGCATCAAATGCGCGTTGAAATAGAGCGTGCTGTTTGCCCAAAACGCTTGTCCAGCCTCCGCATCAATAAACGCCTTGTGGAAGACAAAACCTGCGAAAACTGCGCCTATGGTCAGCAGCGCCAAAGGTGTCAGCATCGACCATGGACTTTCATGGGGATGATAGCCCGCCGTTCCGTCACTGGACGTGGCATGCGCATGTGCATCATGGTCGCCATGATCATGATGGTCATGCACCGCGTGCTGAATATGCTCCGACTGGTCCCAACGTGGCTTTCCAAAGAAGGTTAGGAACATCAAACGCCAGCTGTAGAAACTCGTCAGCAAAGCCGCGATCACGCCGATGGCAAAGCCATACATATGGTAGGTGGACTCGCTCGCGAACGCGGCCTCGATAATCGCATCCTTGGAATAAAAGCCCGCAAATCCGCCCACACCCAAAATACCAACGCCGGTAATTGCCAACGTGCCCGCCATCATCGCCCAGAATGTCAGCGGGATATGTTTCCGTAAGCCGCCATAATAACGCATGTCCTGTTCATGGTGCATCGCATGGATCACCGAACCAGCGCCCAAGAACAGCAACGCCTTGAAAAATGCATGCGTGAACAGATGGAACATGGCCGCACCGTAAGCGCCAGTGCCAGCAGCAAAGAACATGTAACCCAGCTGGGAGCAGGTCGAATACGCAATAACGCGTTTGATATCGGTCTGCACCAAGCCAACTGTGGCGGCAAAGATTGCAGTCGTCGCGCCAACGATCGTGACAACATCGAGCGCGAACTGGCTGGTTTCAAATAAGGGGGACAGACGGCACACCATGAACACGCCTGCGGTCACCATGGTCGCTGCGTGGATCAGCGCGGAAACTGGCGTTGGACCTTCCATCGCGTCCGGCAACCATGTGTGCAGCCCAAGCTGCGCCGATTTACCCATCGCGCCAATGAACAGCAATATGCACAGCAAGCTCATGGTATCCACGCGCAGGCCAAGGAAACCAATGCTTGATCCGACCTTATCGGGAGCCGCAGCGAGGATTTCGGGGATCGAAACGGTGCCGAACAGCCAGAATATGCCAAAAATGCCGAGCATGAAGCCAAGGTCGCCGACGCGGTTGACGACAAATGCCTTAATCGCCGCCGCATTTGCGCTGGGTTTTTTGTACCAAAAGCCGATCAGCAAATAAGACGCGAGGCCAACGCCTTCCCATCCAAAGAACATCTGCACTAGATTGTTGGCAGTCACCAACATCAACATCGCAAAGGTGAACAGCGACAGATAGGCAAAGAAGCGCGGCTGATCTGGATCCTCCTCCATATAGCCCCAGCTATAAAGATGGACGAGCGCCGATACGCTGGTGATCACCACAAGCATGACGGCGGTCAGCGCATCGACGCGCAATTCCCAGTCAAAGGTTAGATCACCCGACTGCACCCATGTCATCACAGGTTGAACATAAGCGGTTTCGCTGCCGTTCAGGAAACCGATGAAGATCGGCCAGCTCAGAAACGCGGCAATAAACAAACCAGCGGTTGTGATGGTCTTTGCTGCCAATGCGCCAATGAAGCGCTGCCCTAGCCCTGCGACAAGCGCAGCCAAAAGCGGCAGGAAAACAATGAAATGGATTGCAGTCACTGGATGTTATCCCTTCATCCGGTTGACATCATCAACGGCTATGGTTCCACGGCCCCGGAAATAAATAACCAATATCGCAAGTCCAATCGCAGCCTCACCCGCCGCAACGGTCAGCACGAACATGGCGAAAATTTGCCCTGTCAGGTCGCCCAAAAACACGCTGAACGCCACCAGATTGATGTTGACCGCAAGCAATATGAGCTCAATCGCCATCAGGATGATGATGACATTCTTACGATTCAGGAAAATGCCAAGCACGCCCATAACGAACAATATGCTGCTGACGACGAGATAATGTTCGATACCAATCACAGCTCAATCCCCTGCCCGACGGGCTGATTAACATTACGCGTCGCGTCTTGCGGACGGCGCTGGACTTGGCTGCTGATATTCTGGCCGCGCGTGCCGTGGCTGCGGCGATGCGTCAGAACAATTGCGCCGACCATCGCGACCAACAAGATCAACCCTGCAGTTTCGAAAAGGAACACATATTTGCTGTACAGCAAGGCGCCAATAGCCTCGATATTTGGCACCGTTGCCGATACCGTCGCGACCCCGACCTCGGGCGTGCCAAGCTTCACAGCACCAGCTTGATAGGCGCCAATGCCAAGCACAAGCTCCGCCACCAAGACAATTGCTAACAACAAACCCAGCGGCACGTTTTTGACGAAGCCCGCGCGCAATTCGGCAAAATCAATGTCGAGCATCATGACGACGAACAGGAACAAGACCGCGACCGCACCTACATAGACAATGACCAGCAACATTGCGATGAACTCTGCACCGATCAGCACCATAAGGCCTGCCGCGTTGAAGAAGGCAACAATCAACCACAGCACACTGTGCACCGGATTGCGGGCAAAAATGACCATCGCGGCGGACGCGATGACGATGCTCGCGAAGATATAGAAAGAGACGAGTTGGATCACGATGGGTCGCCCTTAACGATAGGGTGCATCGGCGGCAAGGTTCGCGGCGATTGCCCGTTCCCATTTCGCGCCGTTGTCGAGGAGCTTGGCCTTATCATAGAGCAGTTCCTCTCGCGTTTCAGTTGCGAACTCGAGGTTGGGCCCTTCTACAATAGCATCGACCGGGCATGCTTCTTGGCAGAAGCCGCAGTAGATGCACTTGGTCATATCGATGTCATAGCGCGTGGTCCGGCGGCTACCGTCGTCGCGTGGTTCGGACTCAATCGTAATGGCTAGTGCAGGACACACCGCCTCACACAATTTACACGCGATGCAGCGCTCTTCACCATTCGGGTAACGACGCAACGCATGCTCACCGCGAAAACGCGGGCTCAACGGGTTCTTTTCAAACGGATAGTTGATGGTAGCCTTTGGCTTGAAGAAATATTTCAAGGTCAGCATGTGCGCCTTGACGAATTCCCACAAAGTGAAGGTTTTAATGAGATGCGTGATCGTGGTCATGCGAAATGTCCTATGAACATAAGATAGCCGCTCACCAAAAAGACCCAGAAGAGCGAGATTGGCAGGAAGACTTTCCAGCCCAA
>Ga0209550_10000684_pt1 | contig 32328 bp, 20 predicted proteins | sample LauGreSuBDMM15SN_2_FD_187567 | JGI IMG/M metagenome (GOLD analysis project Ga0209550, IMG submission 187567) | Freshwater lake microbial communities from Lake Michigan, USA - Su13.BD.MM15.SN (SPAdes) (version 5) | ecosystem: Environmental > Aquatic > Freshwater > Lake | place: Lake Michigan... | reverse complement strand
ATAAGTTACTATTACCAGACTTCAAACATTGAAAACAAACAGAGAATACTTGGTTTGATATTCCCTGAAAAACTAGTGTTTGATAAAAAAACTTTTCAAACCACGAAACCGAGTGAGATGCTGAGCCTGCTTTTCAATGGGAGCAAGGGTTTCGGCGATAGAAAAAAAATAAAGAGCAGCAAAAATGCTGCTCAGTCCTGTGTGGTGACCTCGTTAGGATTCAAACCTAAGACCTTCTCATCCGTAGTGAGACGCTCTATTCAGCTGAGCTACGAAGCCAATTTTTGGATTGCAAATATACGTCTTTATACAATTTATCCAAAATAAACATACGGAGTGTTTATACCTAGACTTTTACAATTGTAACGTTTATGAAAATAGATGCCAGCTGTAGTGCCTAAATTTTCAATAAAAAAGGAGTAAGATTTTAGTCTTACTCCTTATATAAAATTAAATTTTAAATTTTACTCTTCGTCATCAAAACTCATTGCTTCTTTAGTTGTTTGAAGCAATTCGTATTCTTCCTTACTACCTACAATCATATTTTCAAACTCACGTAAGCCTGTACCTGCTGGTATATGATGGCCTGTAATAACGTTTTCTTTTAAGCCTAACATTAAATCGGTTTTACCTTGTATTGCAGCACTGCTTAATACTTTGGTTGTTTCCTGGAACGATGCCGCAGAAATCCAACTTTGTGTACCTAACGATGCCTTAGTAATTCCTAATAATAATGGGCTACTTGTTGCTGGCGAAGCATCTCTGTATTCTACTAATTTCTTATCCGCTCTTCGTAGTATAGAATTTTCTTCTCTAATATCTCTAAGCGTTACAATTTGACCAGTTTTTAGCTTAGTACTTTCTCCATGCTCCGTTACTACTTTTTTGTCAAAAATAGCATCGTTCTCTGTGTTAAAGTCTAATTTATCTTCTGTATCTCCTTCTAAGAATATAGTATCTCCAGCATCTTCAATAGTTACCTTACGCATCATTTGACGAACAATAACTTCTACATGCTTGTCATTAATTTTTACCCCTTGCAAACGATAAACCTCTTGTATTTCGTTTACCACATACTCTTGTACTGCAAATGGACCTTTAATAGCTAAAATATCTGCAGGAGCTGTTTGACCATCACTTAATGGAGCACCAGCTTTTACAAAGTCGCCATCTTGTACCAAAATTTGGCGACTTAATGGAACTAAATATTTACGTACTACACCATCTTTTGCTTCTACAATTATTTCTCTGTTTCCTCTTTTAATAACACCAAAAGTGGTAACACCATCAATTTCACAAACCACCGCAGGGTTACTTGGGTTTCTTGCCTCAAATAATTCCGTTACTCTTGGTAAACCTCCAGTAATATCTTTCAATTTACTTAGTACTCTAGGAATTTTTACAAGCACTTGACCACTTCTTACATCATCGCCTTCTTCTACAACAATATGAGAGCCTACTGGTAAGTTATAGGTTTTCTTTTCTTTACCTTCTAAAAGGATAGAAGCCAATTTAGTTTTATCTTTTGTTTCGATAACTACTTTTTCTCTATGGCCAGTTTGTTCATCTGCTTCATCACGGTAAGTAATACCTTCAATTAACGCATCAAACTTAATAGCTCCAGCAGTTTCTGCAACAATTACATTGTTAAATGGATCCCAAGTACAAATGACATCACCTTTAGTAACTTTTTGTCCGTCTTTTACATTTAAAGTAGCACCGTAAGGAACATTATTGGTTATTAATAAACGATCGTTTTTAACATCCATAATTCTTACCTCACCAGTACGACCAATTACTATTTGTACTTTTTTACCTTCATTATCTTCAGTATTTACGGTACGTAAACCATCAAATTGAATAGTACCATCAAATTTAGCAGGCATTGTACTCTCTACCGATGCAGAACCAGCCACACCACCCACATGGAAAGTACGTAAGGTTAACTGTGTACCAGGCTCACCAATACTTTGTGCAGCAATAATACCAACAGCATCGCCTCGTTGTGCTAAAATACCACTAGCTAAGTTTTTACCATAACATTTAACACATACTCCACGTTTGCTTTCGCAAGTTAGTACGCTACGTATTTCAACAGTTTCAATGCCACTCTCTTCAATTTCTTTTGCCATATCTGCACTTATCTCTTCTCCACCCTTAATCATTAACGCTTCAGTTAATGGGTGATAAACATCATGCAAGGACATACGCCCCTCAATTCTATCCGATAATTGTTCTATTACATCTTCATTATCTTTTAATGCCGAAGTTGCAATACCACGTAATGTGCCACAATCTTCATCATTAATTACTACATCTTGCGCAACGTCAACCAACCTACGAGTTAAGTAACCAGCATCAGCTGTTTTTAAAGCCGTATCCGCCAAACCTTTACGAGCACCATGCGTAGAAATGAAATATTCCAATACACTTAAACCGTCTTTAAAGTTTGCCAAAATTGGGTTTTCAATAATCTCACTTCCAGATGAACCAGATTTTCTTGGCTTAGCCATCAAACCTCTTAAACCTGCAAGCTGCTTAATTTGTTGCTTACTACCCCTTGCTCCACTATCTAGCATCATATAAACCGAGTTAAAGCCTTGTTTATCGTTTGCTAATTCTGTAATTAATGTTTCGGTTACTTTAGTATCTACCCTACTCCAAATATCAATAATTTGATTGTAACGTTCGTTATTCGTAATAAGTCCCATGTTGTAGTTATCCCACACTTCACTTACTTCTCCCTGTGCATTGTCAATCAATAATTGCTTAACATCAGGAATAATTAAGTCGTTAATATTAAAGGATAATCCACCACGGAATGCCATACGGTATCCAAGGGTTTTAATATCATCCAAAAATTTAGCGGTAACTGGTACACTAGTCCATTTTAAAATATTCCCAATAATTTCTCTTAATGCTTTTTTAGTTAATAGTGCATTTACAAAACCTACTTCTTTTGGCACATGTTGGTTAAAGATTACTCTACCAACAGTTGTTTCAATAAGTTTAAAGGTTAAAGTACCATCAGCATTACGGAAATTTACTTTTACTCTAATATTTGCATGAAGATCTAATTGCTTTTCGTTGTGAGCAATGATAACTTCATCTGCACTATAATATGCTTTTCCTTCGCCTTTTACTTTTTCTGTTGGTGTAGATTTTTTGCCCTTAGTAATGTAATACAACCCTAATACCATGTCCTGAGATGGAAGGGTAATTGGCGTACCATTCTGTGGGTTCAAAATATTGTGACTAGAGAGCATTAATAACTGAGCTTCCAAAATTGCTGCACTACTTAAAGGTACATGCACCGCCATTTGGTCACCATCAAAATCGGCGTTAAAGGCCGTAGTTACTAATGGATGTAATTGAATTGCTTTTCCTTCAATTAATTTTGGCTGAAAGGCTTGAATAGATAATCTATGAAGGGTTGGGGCTCTGTTCAACATTACCGGATGACCTTTCAAAATATTCTCTAAAATATCCCAAATAATAGCTTCTTTTTTATCAACTAATTTTCGTGCACTCTTAACCGTTTTTACTATCCCTCTTTCAATTAGTTTACGAATAATAAATGGCTTAAATAATTCGGCAGCCATATCTTTTGGTAAACCACACTCATGCATTTTTAATTCTGGTCCTACTACAATTACCGAACGACCAGAGTAATCCACACGTTTACCCAACAAGTTTTGACGGAAACGTCCTTGCTTACCTTTTAATACATCACTCAATGATTTTAACGGTCTGCCACCTTCTGCTTTTACAGCATTTGATTTACGACTGTTATCAAACAACGAGTCAATAGCCTCCTGAAGCATACGTTTTTCATTACGTAAAATTACTTCTGGTGCTTTAATTTCTAATAAACGCTTTAAACGATTATTACGAATAATTACCCTACGGTATAAATCATTTAAATCGCTTGATGCAAAACGTCCGCCATCTAATGGAACTAATGGACGCAACTCTGGTGGTATTACCGGTATGTATCGCATTACCATCCACTCTGGTCTGTTATTTATTCTTGTATTAGCATCACGGAAACTTTCTACTACGCTTAAACGCTTTAAGGCATCTGCTTTACGTTGTTGAGATGTTTCGTTAGCTGCTGCGTTACGTAAATCAAAACTTAATTGATCTAAATCTAAACGTTGTAACATATCATGCACTGCTTCGGCACCCATTTTAGCTATAAACTTATTTGGGTCTTCGTCAGGCAAATGTTGATTATCTTTTGGAAGGGTATCTAAAATATCTAAATACTCTTCTTCAGTTAATAAATCGCTATAATTTTGTCCTTTATCGGCACGAATACCACTTTGTATTACTACAAAACGTTCGTAATAAACAATGGTTTCTAACTTCTTAGAACTCATGCCTAATAAGTAGCCAATTTTATTTGGTAACGATTTAAAATACCAAATATGTACTACGGGAACTACTAATTTAATGTGTCCCATTCTTTCTCTACGAACTTTCTTTTCGGTTACTTCTACTCCACATCTATCACACACAATACCCTTATAACGTATACGCTTATACTTTCCGCAAGCACATTCGTAATCTTTTACAGGGCCAAAAATTCTTTCGCAAAACAAACCATCTCTTTCTGGCTTGTAAGTACGGTAGTTAATGGTTTCTGGCTTTAAAACTTCGCCATAGCTTTTTTCTAAAATACTATCCGGAGATGCTAACCCAATGGTGATTTGAGAAAAGCTTGGTCTTGGACGGTTTTCTTTTTTGAATGCCATATGATAATTAAAATTTACCCCAAACCCCTAAAAGGGCTTAAGAAGTTTTTAAATTTAAATAGACTATTGTTTTATTACAATTTGAATAAAATGAACCCAGTTCTCCCTTCAGAGGGCAGAGGGGGTTTTATTCAAATTTAAGATCTAATCCTAATCCTCTTAATTCATGTACTAATACATTGAATGATTCAGGAATACCTGCTTTTGGAATATTATCGCCTTTTACAATTGCTTCGTATGTTTTTGCTCTACCAATAATATCATCGGATTTAAGCGTTAACAACTCTTGCAAAATGTTACTAGCTCCATAAGCCTCTAATGCCCACACCTCCATCTCTCCAAAACGCTGACCACCAAATTGTGCTTTACCGCCCAATGGTTGTTGTGTAATTAAAGAGTATGGCCCAATACTACGAGCATGCATCTTATCATCCACCATATGGTGAAGTTTAATTACATAGATAATACCAACGGTTGCTTTTTGATCGAAGCGTTCGCCAGTTTCTCCATCGTATAAATAAGTGTGACCAAACTTTGGTAAACCTGCTTTAGTAATTTGCTCTTCAATTTCGGCAACAGATGCACCATCAAAAATTGGTGTTGCAAACTTCATCCCTAATTTTTCGCCAGCCCAACCTAATACGGTTTCGTAAATTTGTCCAAGGTTCATACGACTAGGTACACCCAATGGATTCAATACAATATCAACTGGTGTTCCATCTTCTAAGAAAGGCATATCCTCTGCACGTACAATTTTTGCTACAATACCTTTGTTACCATGGCGACCGGCCATTTTATCACCCACCTTCAACTTACGTTTAACGGCTAAGTATACTTTAGCTAATTTTAATACGCCTGTTGGCAATTCATCTCCAATTGAAATATTAAATTTCTCTCTTTTATATCTACCTAACTCTTCGTTAAATTTAATACTGTAGTTATGCAATAAAACGTTGATTAATTCATCAATTTTTGCATCACCTGTCCATCCTAATGGATTAACATTTAAGTAATCGATATTGCCTAAATTTTTTGGATTGAACTTAGCTCCTTTACCAACTAATATTTCACCAAAATTATTGCTAACACCTGCGCTAATCTTATCTTTCAATAAGGTTTGTAGTTTGCTAATTAATAATTCTAATAAATCTATTTCATTTTTTTCATGAACTTTTTCAATCTTTTCTAATTGTGCTTTTTCTCTTACTTTAGTGTTCTTATCTTTTTTAGCACGTTGGAATAATTTTTTATCAATTACCACACCTTCTGTACCACTTGATGCTTTTAAAGATGCATCTTTAGCATCCCCAGCTTTATCCCCAAAAATAGCACGTAATAATTTCTCTTCTGGAGTAGGATCACTCTCGCCTTTTGGAGTTATTTTACCAATAATAATATCCCCTTCTTTAATGTGGGCACCAATACGAATTATACCATTTTGATCTAAATCTTTAGTAGCCTCTTCACTTACGTTAGGAATGTCGGCTGTTAATTCCTCTTCTCCTAATTTAGTATCTCTAACCTCTACCTCATACTCACCAATATGAATACTTGTAAATAAATCTTCTTTTACTACTTTCTCACTTATTACAATCGCATCTTCAAAGTTGTATCCTTTCCATGGCATAAAGGCAACTTTCATGTTTCTACCTAAAGCTAATTCTCCAGCCTTTGTTGCGTAACCTTCGGTTAAGAAATCGCCTTCGGCAACTTTTTGACCTTTGATAACTGCAGGGCGTAAGTTGATGGTAGTTTCTTGGTTCGTACGAACAAATTTGGTTAATTTATAAATAACTAAATCTTCTTCAAAACTTACCAATTGCTGTATTTCGTTACGCTTGTAACGAACATGTATTTCGTTTGCATCTACATATTCTACCACACCATCACCATCAGCATGTACTTGAATCCTTGCATCTCTTGCTGCTTTTCCTTCTAAACCAGTACCTACAATTGGGCTTTCTGGCTTAATTAATGGAACAGCTTGACGTTGCATGTTAGATCCCATCAAGGCTCTATTAGCATCATCATGCTCAAGGAACGGAATTAATGAAGCACTTAAACCAACAATTTGGTTTGGTGCAACATCCATATATTCCACTTCTTCTTTATCTAAAATAGGGAAATCACCTGTTTGACGACTCTTAATTCTATCATCAACAAAGTTTCCTTTTTCATCAATATCAATATTTGCCTGGGCAATTTTTGCGGTATCTTCTTCTTCGGCACTTAGGAAAGTAATTTTTTTCATATCTACTTTACCCTCGGTTACCTTACGATATGGGGTTTCTATAAAGCCCATATCATTTATCTTAGCATGCACACACAAGGTAGATATCAAACCAATGTTTGGACCCTCTGGTGTTTCAATGGTACATAAACGACCGTAATGAGAATAGTGAACGTCACGAACTTCAAAACCAGCTCTCTCTCTACTTAAACCTCCGGGCCCAAGGGCAGATATACGACGCTTATGCGTTATTTCTGATAATGGATTAGTTTGATCTAAGAATTGAGATAACTGAGATGTACCAAAGAAGGAGTTGATAACAGAAGATAATGTTCTTGCATTAATCAAATCTACTGGGGTAAATACTTCATTGTCTCTTACGTTCATTCTTTCACGAATGGTACGGGCCATACGGGCTAAACCAACACCAAATTGAGCATATAATTGCTCCCCTACTGTACGTACTCTTCTATTACTTAAATGATCAATATCATCAACCTCGCTTTTACCATTGGTTAATTGTACCAATGTTTTAATGATGGCAATAATATCATCTTTAGTTAATACTTTTTTGGTAATAGGAAAATTCAACCCTAAGCGGCGGTTAATTTTATAACGACCAACCTCACCCAAATCATAACGCTTATCGCTAAAGAATAATTTATCAATAATACCTCTTGCCGTTTCATCATCTGGGGCATCTGAACCTCTTAATTGCTTATAGATGTGTTGTACCGCTTCTAATTCACTGTTACTCGTATCTTTATTTAAGGTGTTATAGATGATTGCATAATCGCCACTCACCTCTTCTTTTTGAATGAATACACTTTTAATTTCAAGTTCTAAAATAGTGGCAATATTATCTTCATCTAAAACAGTATCTCTTTCTAAAACAATTTCATTTCGTTCTATAGAAACAACCTCTCCTGTATCTTCATCCACAAAATCTTCTACCCATGTACGTAATACCCTTGCAGCTAAACGCTTGCCTACGCAATCTTTTAGCGATTTTTTATCGGCTTTAACTTCGTTAGCCATTCCAAATAATTCAAGAATGTCTTTATCGGTTTCAAAACCTATTGAACGTAACAAGGTTGTTACAGGGAATTTCTTTTTACGATCGATGTATGCAAACATTACATTGTTAATGTCGGTTGCAAACTCCATCCAAGCGCCTTTAAAAGGAATTACCCTTGCGCTATAAATTTTTGTACCGTTAGGATGTACCGATTGACCAAAGAATACTCCTGGGCTACGATGTAATTGAGAAACAACTACACGTTCTGCTCCGTTAATTACAAAAGTACCTCTAGGCGTCATGTAAGGAATATTTCCTAAAAACACATCTTGTACAATGGTTTGGAAATCCACATGCTCCTCATCGTTACAACTTAAACGCAATTTTGCTTTAAGTGGTACGGCGTAGGTTAAACCTCTTTCAATACACTCATCAATTGAGTAACGTGGAGGATCAACGAAGTAATCTAAAAATTCCAATACGAAAATGTTACGGGTATCGGTAATAGGGAAATTCTCCTTAAATACACGAAATAAACCCTCAACATTACGCTTATCTGGCGTAGTTTCTAACTGAAAATAATCTTTAAAAGATTGAATTTGAATTCCTAGCAAATCGGGTTGCTCTGCTACGAGTTCAACTTTTCCAAAATTGTGACGCTCAGCAGGTGCTTTTTTTGTTGCAGACATATTTGTAATAAAACGTTTTAATGTGCAGAAGACCCCTATTTTTCAGGCATTTAGCAACTGTAGCCACTAACCCTAAATTATAAGGACGGCAAAGGTAAGTATTTTATTTGAGATTTATGAGTAGTTTTTACACAACTTTAGCTTTTTGGAAAGGTTTTTGATACTCACCCAAAACATATTAATATTATTTAATAATTGAGGAGGCAAATACATAGTTATTTTACTAGCACTTCTTTGGTATTTTTATTTTAATGCCAAATTTCAACATTTGCCAATATACATAAGAATGTTGCAAAGGGTATCGCTGCCCAATTATATGTGCTCTCTCACAATGCCTCCAGCATTCTTGTAACTTCCCTTCTTTCAAAAGTATTTTGGCTTTTTTTAACTCTACTTTAAAAAAGGGTGTTAAGTTTTAGGAACATTAAAATACAGTTTCATCTTTTTAATTTTAGGTAAAAGCGAAGGTCAATTATATTGATTTTACTAAAATTAGTACAATTTTATTTTTATTCCCCCATTCCAAACAAACCCTTCTGTATGATTCCAAATTTCATCAAAAGTTGGGTTGTTATATGGAGGGTTTACTACTCCTTTGTACTTACTTTGTCGTTGGTCGGTAAAGTTTTCGAAATTAATGTAAAACGAAAATTTACCAACTGTTTTTTGTGCCATAAAACCAAACTCCCAAAACGATGGTGTTTTTATACCATTAGTTAAAAACTGCCTATCGGTTAAATAGCCCTCCAATCCTAACTTAAAATTATCTTCCTTTTCATACATTAAAGTAAGATTAAGTTTATTTTTTGGTAAAAGTGTTAGTGCTTGATTAGTTGCTAAATAAGTTGCTTTTGCATTAGTATAAGTATAACCTACAAATAATTTTAGATCTTTTTTATAAATAAATTTTAAATTAGTTTCAAAACCTGATGTAGTAAAAGGTTTTAATTGATTAGAAAAAGAATAGGTATTTGTAAAAGCATCATAATTTAACACTAATGGCTTATTAATTTGTGTAGCAAAAAACAGTTGATTTATGCTAAATATAAAATCATTAGTTATTGATGTTTTGTAGTTTACATCTGCTGTTCCACCTATACTTTTTTCAGCAGTAACATTTTTTAACTCTTTTACATACTTATATTGTATAGCCTCGGTTTGTTCGGTAAAAATGGTTGGTAGTTTATATCCTAAGCCTCCGCCAATACGGCTAGTAACTTTATCTGTAATTTTAAACAAGGCTGATACTCTTGGTAAAAAAAAGGTTTGATTTTTTGAAAAATTTACATTGTTAAAATTGGCATTATCTATTCGTAATCCACTTTCAATTTTTATTTTTTCTGAAGCATCCCAAGTATCTTGTATGTAAACGCCAGTTGTGAACGATTGTGTAGTTTGATTAATGGAAACCAAATTTGCTTTTTGTTTAAATTTATCATAGACAATATTTAAGCCCGAAATTAAAGTGTGCTTTTTGTTATTAACAGCATAACTAATATCTGTAAAGCTATTTGTATTTAAACCGCCGAAAACAAACATTAATACATTTATTTTACGTTCAAAAAAACTAATACTTTGCTTTATTTTTATACTTTTAGTAGCAGATATTTTTTTATCAAGTTCCAACGTAGTTGTATTTCTGGTAGTGTTGTTGGTTTCAAAATACACATTACTAGCCGATGGGTTTCCCTTTATGACATTCACATCCCCTCCATTATTTTCCCCTTTTGTAAAACTATTGCCTAACACAAACGTAGTATTTTTATTAGGGTAAAAAAATAATTTGGGATTGATTGTAAAATTATTACTCTTTGGTATTTCGGTAAAATTATCTTTATCTACATCGTATAATTTTGTAAAATTTACAGCAGCTAAAAAAGTGTAGCCAAATTTGTTTTTTTGTTGAGAAATGTAACCTCCAATATTTGTTTGACCTATGTTGGATTGATTTATAATAAAATCGCCTTCAAATTTTTGTTTGGGCGTTTTGCTAATAAAGTTTACAACACCTGCTATAGCGCCACCTCCGTAGAGTGTAGAGGCTGGTCCTTTAATAATTTCTACCTGCTTTAAATCTAACGGTGGTATTTCTAATATACTTAATCCGCTGGCAAAGTTGCCAAAGTTGGCATACCCATCTTTTAGCAGTTGTGTATAACGTCCGTCTAAGCCTTGTACCCTTATGCTAGCATTGCCTGTTGTGGCACTTGTTTGCTGCACTTGTAAGCCAGTACTTTCATGCAAAAGCATACTTACATTTGCAGGACGCATATTATTTTTTTCATCTAACTCTTCTCCATCAATTGTTTCTACCCTTGTTGGTGTATTTTTTATTGTACGGCTAGTACGTGTGCTTTGTATGATTACTTCTTCTTCCTCCTCCTCTTCTTTTTCCAAATAAACAAATAGAGTATCGTTTGTAGTTAGTGGAAAATATAGCGTATCTAGCTTAGTAGCATACCCAACGCTACTATACAAAACAATTTGTTTACCATTTGAAATATTTATTAGTGTAGCTACTCCAGCACTGTTTGTGGCTTTCCCAAAATTATTATTTTGTATAGTAACACTTGCAGAACCTATTGGCAGTTGATTAGTGTTATCTTTTATAACGATTGTAATACTATTTTGTGCTTTACTATAGCCTATACAAAACAGTAGAGTAAGCAATAAAATTATTTTTTGCATTTTTAATGTTTAAGTAAATGAATAGTGCATTCGAATTGAATACATATAAGATAGGTTAAACATTATTTTTTGGCGGCTGCCAAATAGTTGAGGAAAAATTAGTGTTAAAAGTTTGTTTGTAGTAACTATATTTTTTAGAATCGCTTGCAAAAATTTGTTGCTTTGGTAGTGATGTGTAGCTTACGGAATTAGTAAAGCCTACGGTACAGCTGCCACAATTAAAAAATGGAGAGCAAGTACCACAGCCATCATCCTCACTGCTTTCATGTTCCGTGGTTAGATATGTTGTCTCTATTTGATCTTCTGGACAATTATCAAATACACAACAAGGTATTGTTGATAAGGCTAAAATATAAAAAGCAAATATGGTGGTTAATAATTTCAAGATTACAAAGTTAGCTATCCTTATAAAATATCAATACTATTTTAATGTAGTGGTGTTGCAAAAAGTTATGTGCTGAGTAAAATATTAGCCAAACCAAAAAAGCCAACCTGCTTTCGCAAATTGGCTTTTAAAGCTATGTTAAAAACTGCGTTTAATTAAGCAATCTCAACCTCAGCACCAGCTTCAGTTAATTTTGTTTTAATTTCTTCTGCAGTTGCTTTATCAACACCTTCTTTAACTGGTTTTGGAGCACCATCCACTAAATCTTTAGCTTCTTTAAGTCCTAAACCTGTTAATTCTTTAACGATTTTTACAATCGCTAATTTGTTAGCCCCTGCCGATTTCAATATTACATTGAACGAGGTTTTTTCTTCTGCTGCTGCAGCACCATCGCCACCGCCTGCACTTACTACAACTGCTGCTGCAGCTGGTTCAATACCGTACTCAGATTTTAAAAATTCTGCTAACTCTTGTACTTGTTTTACTGTTAAGCCTACTAGGCTTTCAGCTAATGCTTTAATTTCTGCCATGTTGTTTAAATTTTTTCCGCCTTCATTGTTTTTGACTCCGGCGGATATGTTATTAAAAAAAATTACCTTTTTACTACGTTAACCTATTAATTGGTTTATCCGTTAATATGTTTAAGCGGATTTACCTATTAACGGTATTTTATTCTGCCGCTGGAGCTTCTGCTGTTGGTTCTGCTGCCGCAGGAGTTTCTGCTACTGGTGCAGCTACTTCAACTGCTGGCGATTCTGCAACAACTTCTACTACTGGTGGTGTTTCAACTACTTCTGATGCTGCATTTGCGGCATCTTTATTTTGCAATGCACCTAATACACGTTGTATTGGAGCTTGTAATAAACCAATTACTTCACCAATAAGCTCATTTTTAGTCTTAATTTGAGTAAGATTTTTCAATTGATTATCTCCTACAAAAACATCACCATTAATGAATGCTGCCTTAAGCTCTGGCTTTTCGCCTTTGCTTTCTTTTCTAAACCCTGCTAATATTAAAGCTGGTTCTTTAGGGTTTTCGCTAAATAATAAAGCGGTTACTTTATGTAAGCTATCATATACACCAGCATATTTTTCGCTATCAATACTTTCTAACGCTTTTTTAATTAACGTGTTTTTAGCTACTTTCATTTCTACTTGCTTATCAAAGCAAACTTTACGAAGTTTAGTAACCTGTGCTACTGATAAACTTTCTGTATCGGTAATATAGAAATTATTGTATTGAGAGAATTTGCCTTTAAGCAATTCTATCACTTCTTGTTTTTCTTGTTTAGTCATAACAAATATTTTTTTACCTACCCCTCTCGGTTGGAGAGGACGAGTTAGGTTTTTTAGTTTTGAACAGATTTTGTGTCGATTACAATACCAGGACTCATTGTGCTAGCCATGCTTAAGCCACGTAAATAAGCGCCTTTAGAAGTTGATGGTTTTAACTTCATAATGGCGTTAATTAATTCTTGACTATTTTCTGCAATTTTTTCTGATGTAAAACTTACTCTTCCGATAGAAGCATGTATAATTCCTACTTTATCTACCTTAAAGGCAATTTTACCACCTTTTAAATCTTTAACAGCACCTGCTACATCATTAGTAACTGTACCTGTTTTAGGGTTTGGCATTAAGTTACGAGGACCTAATATTTTACCTAACTTACCCATTTTAGGCATTACAGATGGTGTTGCTACAATTACATCAATATCTGTCCATCCACCTTCAATTTTTGCAATAAATTCATCTAAACCTGCAAAATCGGCACCGGCTTCTTTTGCTTCAGCTTCTTTATCGGGTGTACACAATACCAATACTTTTTTTGTTTTACCTGTACCGTGTGGTAAGGATACTGTACCTCTAACTGCTTGATCTGCTTTTTTAGGATCTACTCCTAATTTAATATGCAAATCAACAGAGCTATCAAATTTTGTACAGTTAATTTCTTTTACAAGGTTGCTTGCTTCTTTAAGGGAATATGCTTTATTAGCATCAACCTTTGTATTAGCAACTTTTCTTTTTTTAGTAATCATTGTTGTTTTTTATTAAGATTGATGAATAATTAATTTTCCCAAGGAGCTTTACCGTCAACAGTTATACCCATACTACGAGCTGTACCTGCAACCATACTCATTGCACTATTTAATGAAAAGGCATTTAAATCAGCCATTTTATCTTTTGCAATTTCTTCTACTTGTGCCCAAGTAACTTTACCTACCTTATCACGGTTAGGTTCTTTACTTCCACTTGTAAGTTTAGCTGCCTCTAGTAATTGTACTGGAGCTGGTGCGGTTTTTAAAATAAAATCGAATGATTTGTCGGCGTATACCGTAATTAAAACGGGTACTACTTTGCCTTGTTTGTCTTGCGTTCTAGCATTAAACTGCTTACAAAACTCCATGATGTTAATACCCTTAGAACCTAAAGCAGGCCCAATTGGTGGAGCTGGGTTGGCTTGCCCTCCTTTACATTGGAGTTTTACATAGCCAGTGATTTCTTTAGCCATTATTTTTTATTTTTTGGTGATAACGTTCCCTAGTTGTAAGGAAACTTCCAATTAAATAACACTTGATTTACCGCTTTTGCCAAAGCTATGGCGGTTAAAAAGAACTATTTTGGGCGGCAAAGGTAAGTGAATATTTTAAAACTATGTAATTGAATAATGAATAATTTTACTAATTTATATAAGTCACTTGTTTTTAGCTATTTATGCCAGCACAATGCCTGCATCTTGGTTCATAAATATCTTTTTCGCCTAAAAGTACTTGTGGACCTTCGGCTTTTTTTCTGTAGCTAATATTGGCAATATTGCCACATTGCATACATATAGCATGAAGTTTTGTGATGTAATCAGCTTTTGCCAATAAATTAGGCATTTGTCCAAAGGGGTTACCTAAATAATCCATATCTAACCCAGCAACAATTACTCGTATCCCTTTCATAGCCAATTGTTCACACACATTTCCAATGTCGGCATCAAAAAATTGAGCTTCATCAATACCTACAACATCTACTCCTTCGGCTAATAATAAAATAGATTGAGAACTATCTACTGGGGTTGATAAAATAGCATTGGTGTCGTGGCTTACAATTTTTGTTTCGTCGTAACGAACGTCTAGACTAGGTTTAAATATTTCTACTTTTAAATTAGCAATTTTTACTCTTTTTAGTCTACGAATTAATTCTTCGGTTTTTCCACTAAACATACTTCCACAAATAACTTCTATCCACCCCCTGCGTTCGCCTTTTAAGTTAGGTTCTATAAACATTTATATTATTATTTTAAATTGAGTTTGTAACTTACGTAATAATTTAACTTTCTTACTATTTAGGACATCAAAAATATACTTTATCATGGAAAGAGTGGAGACACTCCTAAAAAAAATAAATGATTTATTTGCCGAAGGTGCTTCGGCAGAGCAACTTTTATTGGCTACACAAATGTTACAGGCAGAGCTGCACCATTTACAAAACCTAACTAATACAAGTAGTTTTGGAAATATTAGCATATCCATCTTACCTAATAATAACGATTTTACAGTAAAAAAAGAAGAGTTGTTAGTAACCGTAGAACCAGAAAAAACGATTGAAATTTTACAAGTAGATGAAGCAGAAATTGAGGCTGAACTAGAAGAAATAAAACGAAATGCAGAAACGTTTCAGCAAATAAGTGTTAAAAATAAACCACAACTTATTTTTGAAGAAGATACCGAAACAATTCAACCAACTTTTATTGAAACTAAAAAAGAAATAAACGAACAAATTACATCTACCCCATCAGTTAATGATAAATTAAAACAAGCTAAAATAGATTTAGGTGATACCTTAACTGAAGTTTCCATTAGAGAATTAAAAAAAGCAATAGGCATTAATGACCGATTTTTATTTATTAACGAGTTGTTTAGAGGAGATGAGGCAATGTACGAACGTAGTATAAAAACCATTAATGGTTTTAGCATTTTAGCAGAGGCAGAATATTGGATACAAAGAGAATTGAAAACTAAAATTGGCTGGAATGATAAATTAGAAGTGGTGCAACAATTTAATCAATTAATTAAAAGACGATTTTCGTAAATATAGTTTACAATTTTTTCTGTAGCCCCCTTATTTTCTTCTACATATTTTTGTGCTGAAGTGCCCATTTTTTCCCTTTCATTTTCATTTAAAAATAAATTATCTAACAACTTTTCCAGGTGTAACGCATCTATAATTGTTATTGCTGCGCCACATTCAATTAAATCAACAGCTTCTATATATTTTTGATAAACTGGGCCAAATAAAACTGGTTTTCCATATACTGCTGGCTCTAATACATTGTGCACACCATCGCTTCCAAATCCTCCACCAACGTATGTTACATCGGCATAGTAATACAACCTACTAAGTATTCCTATTGTATCAATAATAAGACAATTGGAGGGTGAATGTTGAATATTGGCAGTTGAAAGTTGTGAGTACAAAATTGAATGTTGAAATTCTTTCTGTACATCTTTTATATTTTGTTCATCTACCTCATGTGGAACAATAATAAATTTTATGTGAGGATGTGTTTTTACATAATGTATTAACTCCTCTTCATCTTCTCCCCAAGTGCTACCAGCAATAAAAACTTTACTATCTCCACAAAATTTTTCAATTAAAGGTAACGAGGTAAAGTTGTCGGCAACTGCACAAACTCTGTCAAAACGAGTATCTCCATTTACTACTAACTTATTGTTTAGTTGAAAGGAGGATAATAACTCTTTTCCTTCCTCATTTTGCACAAATAAAAATGAAAAGCAGTGCAACATTTGCTGCCAAAAACTTCCATACCACTTAAAAAAAGGTTGGTTATCTCTAAATGTTCCTGATACTAAAATAGTTGGAATTTTTCTATTCTTTAATGCTTGTAAATAATAATACCAAAACTCATATTTTATCCAAAGAACTACAGTAGGTTGTAAAGCATCTAAAAATTGTTGAGCGTTTTTTTTACCATCCATAGGTAAATAAAAAATGGCATCTGCTTCTTTATAGTTTTTACAAGCTTCGTACCCACTAGGCGAAAAAAAAGTTAAAACAATCGTCAGGTTTTTATTTTCAGCTTTTAGTTTTTCGATAATTGGTCTTCCTTGTTCAAACTCTCCAACACTTGCGCAATGCATCCAAATAATTGGTGAGTGGTTAATTTTTTCCATCGTACTTCGTACATTGTACATTAACCTTCTTCTCCCCAGCACCCATTTTTTTGCTTTACCATTCCATAACGAAGCTAATTGAATACCAAAAGTGTACCCCACTAAAAAAAGATTGTAAAAGAATAAACTCAAGCTGTTAATTTTTACACTAAAATACAAAGTATTATTTGGCAAATCAATTCGTTTTGCTGCCTTTATATTTTAGGCACTAAACCGTATCTTTGCACACATTAAAAATTACATATGAAACCATTGCAAATGGTTGATACCAAAACTCAGTATCAAAAAATTAAAACAGAAGTAGATGCCGCAGTTATTGGTGTTTTAGAAAGCTCTATGTTTATTGGCGGAAAGGTTGTTAATAATTTTGCAACAGACTTAGCAGATTACCATAAAAGTAAACATTGTATTCCTTGTGCAAATGGTACCGATGCGTTACAAATAGCTATGATGGCCTTAGGTTTACAACCAGGCGATGAAGTTATTACTCCATCCTTTACGTACATAGCAACTGTGGAGGTTGCCGCATTATTAAACATAAAACCTATTTTTGTAGAAGTAAATAAACAAACATTTTGTTTAGACCCTGAGGCCATTGAAAAAGCCATTACGCCAAAAACAAAAGCAATTATACCTGTTCACTTATACGGCCATGCTGCTGAAATGGAAAAAATTATGGCAATAGCAGAAAAACATAACTTATTTGTTATTGAAGATAATGCACAAGGTATTGGCTGTACCTACACATTTTCAGACGGTACATCAAAAAAAACAGGAACTATTGGGCATATAGGCTGCACTTCTTTTTACCCCAGTAAAAATTTGGGTGCTTTTGGAGATGGAGGAGCAATGTTTACCGATGATGATGAGTTAGCTAATAAACTAAGAATGATTGCTAGCCATGGGCAAAGTAAACGTTACTACCATGATGTGGTTGGGTGCAATAGTAGATTGGATGCTATACAAGCTGCTGTTTTAACTATTAAATTAAGGCACTTAGATAATTATATTTTAGCAAGAAGAAAGGCAGCAGATTTTTATGATGCTGCATTTGCAAACAACGAAAAAATAACTACCCCTTTTAGAGCCGCTAATCAACAACATGTATTTCATCAATATACCTTACAATTAACGAATGTAAATAGAGACGAACTTTCGCAGTATTTAACAGATAATGGAGTACCTAATATGATTTATTATCCTGTGCCTGCACACAAACAAAAAATGTTTGATGCATTTGGTGGTAGTAATTTTAATTTACCCATAACGGACTTACTAACAGACTGTGTTATTAGCTTACCCATACATACAGAATTAGATGAAGAACAACAAACATTTATTACTACTAAAGTTTTAGAATTTATAAACAAATAATATGAAGATTGCAGTTGTAGGAACGGGATATGTAGGATTGGTAACAGGCACTTGTTTTGCAGAAACAGGTAACAAGGTTACTTGTGTAGATATTAATACTACAATAATAGATAAATTGAATAATGGACAAATCACCATTTACGAACCCGGTTTAGAAAAATTATTTTTACGTAACCAAAAAGAAGGGAGACTAACGTTTACAACTTCGTTAGAAGATGGAATAAAAGACGCACAAATTATATTTTTAGCATTACCAACACCTCCAGGGGAAGATGGTAGTGCCGATTTAAAATATATTTTGGGTGTTGCCAACAATTTAGGCAGCCTAATACGTAAAGATGATTTTAAAGTAATTATTGATAAAAGTACAGTGCCTGTTGGCACTGCAGATAAAGTTAAAGCTGCAATTTTAGCTAATGGAGGCAATGAAAATTCTTTTAGTGTAGTAAGTAACCCAGAGTTCTTGCGTGAAGGTGTAGCCGTAGAGGATTTTATGAAACCTGATAGAGTTGTAATAGGTTCAAGCAATGACAGAGCAAAAAAAATAATGAACGATTTGTATGCACCATTTGTACGCCAAGGCAACCCAATAATTTTTATGGATGAAAAAAGTGCTGAACTAACTAAGTATGCTGCAAATTCTTTTTTAGCAACCAAAATAACGTTCATGAATGAGATTGCAATCTTGTGTGAATTGTTAGGTGCCGATGTTGATATGGTAAGAAAAGGAATTGGAAGTGATGAACGTATTGGAAAACGTTTTTTATTCCCGGGCATTGGCTATGGAGGCAGCTGTTTTCCAAAAGATGTACAAGCGTTAGCAAAATCATCTACCGAAGTAAATTATACGTTTAAATTATTGGATGCAGTGATGGATGTAAATGAAAAACAAAGATTACATCTTCTTCCTAAAATAAATAAATATTTTAAAGGCGATTTAACCGGCAAACATTTTGCCTTATGGGGCTTGGCTTTTAAACCAAATACAGATGATATTAGAGAAGCACCTGCTTTGTATTTAATAGATGCCTTAATTGCTGCAGGAGCTTCAATTACTGCATTTGACCCTGAAGCAATGAATAATTTAAAAGAAACGGAGCAGGGCAAAAAAGTAACATTTTCCGAAAATCAGTATGATGCATTACAAAATGCTGACGCATTAATTATTGCAACTGAATGGAGTGTTTTTAGAACTCCCGATTTTGATAAAATAAATTCACTATTAAAAACTAAAATAATTTTTGATGGAAGAAATGTTTTTGATTTAACTCAAATGGAAGAAATGGGGTATCATTACGAAAGTGTAGGAAGAACGGTAATTAAGCGTAAATAAAGTGTAGAAACTAGTTTATATAATAAAAAAATAATAGTGGCAAAAAAAGTATTAATAACAGGTGCAGCAGGTTTTTTAGGTAGTCATCTTTGCGATAGGTTTGTCAAAAAAGATTTTGATGTAATAGGTATGGATAATCTAATTACGGGTGATATGAAAAACATTGAGCATTTATTACCGTTGCCAAATTTTTCGTTTTATCACCATGATGTTTCTAAATATATTTATGTACCTGGAGAGTTAGATTATATTTTACATTTTGCATCACCCGCTAGCCCAATTGATTATTTAAAAATTCCAATACAAACCTTAAAAGTAGGATCATTAGGTACACATAATTGTTTGGGCTTAGCACTTGCCAAAAAAGCAAGAATATTAGTTGCAAGTACTAGTGAAGTTTATGGAGACCCATTAGTTCATCCTCAAACTGAAGACTATTGGGGTAATGTAAACCCAGTTGGGCCAAGAGGCGTGTACGATGAAGCAAAGCGTTTTCAAGAAGCTATTACCATGGCCTACCACACCTTTCATAATATAGAAACCAGGATTGTTAGAATATTTAATACCTATGGCCCACGCATGCGGTTGAATGATGGCAGAGCTTTACCAGCATTTATTGGGCAGGCTTTACGTGGCGAAGATTTAACAGTGTTTGGGGATGGTAGCCAAACCAGAAGTTTTTGTTATGTAGATGATTTAGTTGAAGGTATTTACAAACTTTTAATGAGCAACTATTCAGAGCCAGTAAATATTGGCAACCCAGATGAAATTAGTTTAAAAGATTTTGCAGATGAAATTATTAAACTAACAGGTACAACCCAAAAGATTATTTATAAAGAATTACCAAAAGATGATCCAAAACAACGGCAACCAGATATTACTAAAGCAAAAGAATTATTAAACTGGCAACCAAAAGTAAATAGAACCACAGGGTTAAAAATTACTTACGACTATTTTAAAAACTTATCCAAAGAAGAATTATATAAACTGCCTAAAGAATTTGAAAGTAAAAAATAATTTTAAGTACCCATTAATAATTTTTAACAACCAGCATGTATCAATCGCTTATAACTAAAGAAAAAAAATTAGCCGTAATAGGATTAGGTTATGTGGGTTTACCCATTGCTCTTGAATTCGCAAAAAAAATTAACGTTATTGGTTTTGATATTAACGCAAAACGGGTAGATATGATGCGTAATAAAATAGACCCAAGCCAAGAATTAGAAAGCAGCGAATTTGATGGTTGTGCTATAGAATTTACCCATGAATTAGACGTTTTAAAACAAGCTAATTTTTTTATTGTAGCAGTACCTACTCCTGTTGATGAGCATAATGTACCAGATTTAGTTCCTATACAAAAGGCTAGTGAAACAATAGGTAAAATAATTAAAAAAGGAGATTATGTGGTGTTTGAAAGTACGGTTTATCCTGGTTGTACAGAGGAAGATTGTTTGCCCATTATTGAAAAATTAAGTGGTTTAAAAAATAGAATCGATTTTAAATTAGGCTATTCGCCTGAAAGAATTAACCCAGGAGATAAAGAACATACACTTGCAAAAATTGTAAAAGTAGTAAGCGGTTGCGATACAGAAAGTTTGCATGAAATTGCAAAAGTTTATGAACTTGTGGTAGCAGCAGGTGTTCATAAAGCATCTAGTATAAAAGTAGCAGAAGCTGCAAAAATTATAGAAAATACTCAACGAGATTTGAATATTGCTTTAATGAATGAATTGTCTATCATTTTTGATAAAATGAATATTAACACATTTGAAGTGTTAGAAGCTGCCGGAACAAAATGGAATTTTTTAAAATTTCAACCCGGTTTAGTTGGTGGGCATTGTATTGGTGTCGATCCTTATTACCTGACTTACAAATCGAATCAATTAGGATATGATAGCCAAGTAATATTAGCAGGTCGAAATATTAACGACGGAATGGCTGGCTATGTTGCAAAAAAAATATTGCAACATATTATTCAAAATAACGGAAATGTAAAAGATGCTAGAGTATTGATAATGGGTGCTACGTTTAAAGAAAATGTAAGTGACATACGTAATAGTAAAGTGGCAGATGTAGTAAAAGAATTAAAATCTTTTTCGTTGAATGTAGATGTTGCAGACCCTTACGCCGAAAGTGCCGAATTAAAACATGAATATGGTTTTGAATTAGCAACTATTGGAAATAATTATGATGCAGTTATTATTACTGTACCACATAACGATTATAAAGTATTAGATGATACTTATTTTGTTTCTATCACGAAAGAGCATGCATTGGTTGCTGATTTAAAAGGTATTTATAGAAATAAAATTAGCAGTAGAAAATATTGGAGCCTTTAATAATGAATAATTGAATAATTAATAATGGATAATTTTCATATACAGGATTTAAGTAATAGCAGGTTTTTAGTAACTGGAGGGGCAGGTTTTATTGGGGGGCATATTGCCGAATATCTTTTAAAGAGTGGGGCAAAAAAAGTTAGAGTTTTAGATAATTTAGTAAATGGTTTCGAAAGCAATTTGTCTATATTAAAACAATACCCAGCCTTTGAGTTTATTGAAGGCGATATACGCAATACAGAAACTTGTTTGCAAGCTTGTGAAGGTATAGATTTTATTAGCCATCAAGCTGCATTAGGCAGTGTACCACGAAGTATGAAAGAGCCTGTGTATTTTAGCGAAGTAAATATTTCGGGTACCGTAAATATTTTTAAAGCTGCCGTTGATAAAGGAGTAAAACAAGTGGTGTACGCTTCGTCTTCATCTGTATATGGCGATGAACAAACACTGCCAAAACAAGAAGATAAAATTGGTAATGCATTATCACCTTACGCCGTTACAAAACGCACAAACGAATTGTATGCGAAAGTTTTTTCCGAAGCTTATGGTTTAAAAATAATGGGTTTTAGATACTTTAATATTTTTGGACCAAGACAAAATCCAGATGGCCCTTATGCTGCTGTTATTCCATTATTTGTAAAAGGTATTATAAATAAAACCCCTGTTTATATCAATGGAGATGGTGAGCAAACTAGAGATTTTACTTTTGTAGAAAATGCGGTACAAATAAATGTAAAAGGAATGCTTACCGATAATGCAGTAGCCTTTGGCAAAACATATAATGTTGCTATTGGCGAACGATTTACCGTTAACCAATTATATAAAATTTGTCAGCAACAATTAAAAAGTGATTTTGCCGCAACCTACAGAGAGCCAAGAGTAGGTGATATTAGAGATTCGTTAGCAGATATCTCGTTAGCAAAAGACTTATTAGGCTATCAACCTACTAAAAAATTTGAAGACGGTTTAATTGAAACTATTAAGTATTTTAAAAATTTATATAGTTAATAATGGCATTTATAAAAACGTACATACCCAATTTATTAGTTTACGAGCCTACTGTATTTGAAGATAGTAGAGGCTATTTCTTTGAAAGTTATAACGAACAAACATTCTTAAAAGAAAGTGTTACCTTTAAATTTGCTCAAGACAATCAAGCAAAAAGTAGCTATGGTGTATTACGTGGCCTACATTACCAACTTAACCCTTATGCACAAACAAAGTTAGTACGAGTATTAAGTGGTACTATTTTAGATGTGGTAGTTGATATTCGCAAAGGCTCCCCCACTTTTGGCAATGTATTCACGATTGAATTAAGTGCCGAAAATAAAAAACAATTATTAGTGCCGAAAGGCTTTGCACATGGCTATTCAGTTTTATCCCAAACAGCAGAGGTACTATACAAATGCGATAATTTTTATAACAAACAAAGCGAGGGTGGGGTTTTATATAATGATGCCACTTTAAATATTGATTGGCAAATACCCTTAGAAAAAGTCATTGTTTCAGAAAAAGATTTGATACTTCCTACATTTGAAGATTGCGTAACTAATTTTATGTACAACCCATAAAAATGGACAATAAAAAAACAATTTTAATTACAGGAGCTAATGGACAATTAGGAAAAGAGTTTGGCGCTATAGCCCCTTTATACGAAGATGATTTTACGTTTATTTTTGTGAGCAAACAAGATTTACCTATTGATGATTTTATAGCCCTTGAATGTTTTTTTGACCAAAACAAAATTGATTTTTGTATAAACTGTGCTGCCTACACTGCTGTTGATAAAGCCGAAACTGAAATTGAACTTACGTATTTAATTAATGAAAAAAGCGTTGCAAATTTAGCTACACTTTGTTATAAGCATCATACCAAACTAATACATATAAGTACCGATTATGTTTTTGACGGAACGGCAACTTCACCTATTACCGAAGAACAAAAAACAAATCCTTTGGGTGTGTATGGTGCATCAAAATTAAAAGGAGAAGAGGCTGCAATACAAAACAATCCATTTACCCTAGTTATTAGAACATCTTGGGTATACTCGTCGTTTGGTAACAATTTTGTAAAAACAATGGTACGTTTAATGAACGAAAAGGAAAGTATAAATGTAGTAAGTGACCAAATTGGAAGACCAACCTACGCTAGAGATTTAGCAAATACCATACTAGAAATTATTAATAGTTGGCATGATGAATTTGCAGGTATTTATAATTTTTCGAATACCGGCGATGCTATTAGTTGGCATGATTTTGCTTGTGCTATAAAAGAATCGATAGAAAGTAAATGCATTGTAAACCCTATTCCTTCATTTACCTACCCAACACCAGCAAAGCGACCGAGTTATTCAGTTTTAGATACCACAAAATTAGAAACCCAATTTTGTATTAGCATTCCAAGTTGGAGAGATAGTTTGGAAAGATGCATGCAAGTAATGTCAAACTAATTTTTATACCGATTGTACATCCGTAATAGTCTAATTGCATTAGCCTAAACGGCTGCTACATCGGCATTATACTTGAAGTAGTTGGACTAAAACTTAGGACAAAGAGAAGCCCTATCCAAATTACTTGGATAAAATCCTTTTTTAATTATACTAATTTCACTTGCACCACGGTAGTTATTAAAATTTCGCAACGAGGATAAAGTAACATCGTAACTAAATGTAAAACGAAGATTATTTGTTTCTAAACCAACCACTGGTATGGCTGCATCTTTATATCTATAATAAACACCGGCTATTAGCTGTTTTTCGCCAAATTCGCTCAAGTTATAATTTGCATTTAAGCCCAATACAAGGCTACTTGCTTGTGCTTGATTAGTATAATAAATAGTAGGATTAATAATTACTCTATCGGCCACTTTTAAAATTGCATTTACAAAACCAATATGTCGCATTGGTATTCGTCCGTTGTTACTTAAATCATTAAAAAAAGTTTCTTTAGGCCTATTTACATGGTGGATGGAATAGCCTGCATTTATGTATACATTTTCTTGAGGAAAGTATGCATAATTCAACCCTGCTTGAACATCTATATAAACTACATTGGTATTTGAAAATACAACCGATGATGGAATTGAATTATCAAAAAATTTACCATCAAATTGATCTGGAAAAGTAAGTTTAGAAACATCAATACGTTTACTTGCCCAACCAACATTAAACCCTGCACTTAATAAACTACTATTACCCAACATTTGATGATAGGCTATAGAACCATATACTTTTGTGCTACGTAAACTCCCACTACCAGCAACATCACTCAATATTACGCCACCAACTCCTAGCCAACCGTTTTCTAATTTGTCTCTAAATAACTGTGCATCGCCAAAGGCACTCATTGTTTTGTAGGGCGACGACATAATATTACTAAACTGGTTTCTGTAATTTGCGCCTATCCTATAGTCTGCATCGGGGATAAACCCTGTATTAGCAGGGTTTGTGGTAAGTGGAGAGTTATAAAATTGAGAAAAATGCAAATCTTGTCCTTTAGAAATTGATGAAATTCCTAAAAAAAATATTACCACTAATTGTATCTTTATTTTACTACTCATTATTTCAACTTTCAACTTTCTATCTTAACAAATTAATATCGCCTGTTTTTCGTAATTTTTTTCCATCGCTAAACTCTACATCTAACGTATATACATAAACGTCTGCTGCTTGCAATGCCCCTTTAAATGTTCCATCCCATCCTTGCTTTCTATCTGCAGTTTCAAAAACAACTTGGCCCCATCTATTATAAATTTTCCAACTCATTTTTGCAATACCAAAGCCTGCAACTTTAACAATACTGTTTGTGCCAAATTTCCCCGGTGTAAAAGCATTGGGCACATCCAACAAAGGATTTATTAAGGCAGAGACAGTAAGGGGAAAAGTATCTGTACATCCTGAACTATTATACGCTATTAGTTCTACATCATAATTACCTGTTGCATTATATTGATGTATTGGATTTATGTCTGTAGAGATTTCTCCATCGCCAAAATTCCATAAATATGTAGTTGCACCCGTAGATAAATTAGTAAAGAAGGTTCGAGTATTTGCTTGTGGAGGTTGCACACCCCAATCAAATCTTGCTATAGGCTTATCTACCACAGTTATTAGCTGAAAAATAGAGGTGTCACTTTTATTACAGGTATTAGCATCATTAGCAATTAAGCGTACATTATAAGTGCCAGCATTTGGGTAGTTGTGCGTAACCGTTGGGCTGCCATCTGTACTTGTTTGTGTATCGCCAAATTCCCATTTAAAATCTGTTCCACCAATTGATTCGTTTTTAAATACAGCATTATAAGGCCTACAACCTACTGCTGGTGTAGTAAATTGTGCTCGTACATTTGCACTGACTCTAATTAGCGAATCTTTAAAAATGGGTGCATTACAAAATGAGGTATCATCTACCAACAACCTTATGGTATATGGGCCAGCCGAAGGAAATGCATGCCGAATATTGGGTGTAAAATTTGAACGAATAGTTGGTGTTCCATCTCCAAAATTCCATAAAAAAGTTTGCCCGGTATATTTGGTAGCATCTGTAGCTGTTGATGTATTTTCAAACTCAAATTCTAAACTATTACAACTACCTACTTTTGTGTATCTAAAACTAGGTTGAACTTCATTATTACCCACTCTAACAGTGATGTAAGCGGTATCGGCAATGTTACATTTTGTAGGATCAATTGATATTACACTTGCTCTAAAAGTACCAACGGTATTGTATGGATGAGTTACAAAATTTATTGGAGCAAGTGTTGTTTGTGTTGGAGATCCATCTCCAAAATTCCAAACATAAGACTGACCTTTTGCAATTGAATCTGTAAACCTAACTAACACAGGGGCACAAGCAGAGGTATCAGCGACTCCATTAATAGTAGATTGAATACTTGCTGCAATTCCAGTAAAATTCATTTCAACTTTTATAACCGCTTGATTACAAGAAGTGGAGCCATTATTTGGTCGCCAAGCATTTCCAGTTGTTGGAAATGGTCCTCCGCCATCTCTACAACCACATACCGCTTGGTAAATAATTCCATTTGCATCAAACCTGCTGGTACCTCCATCTACATGATCGCCTATGGTACCACCATTATGTCCAAAATGTGATCCAAATAATTGAGTTGCTGCATTTTTTTCTAATACAAAGAAGTAAAAATCACTTTCATCTTCGGCAGGAATACCAGGTAGAGGTGAAACCTCAGGCATATTTATGGTGCCAGAAGATGAATAACCTCTACTAACATTAATACCACCACCCCAACCCGATACATAAACATTTTCACACCTATCTACTAAAAAAGCTGTGGGAGATAAATTAGGTAAAGATGATGAACGACCAAAAATTGTTGAATAAATGTACGCAGACAAATTAGGTTGTAGTTTTCCTATAAACTGTTTGCTGCCCGGGTTATTAAATGGTGCCGCAATAATTGGCCAATCACCAGTTGTGGTTCCCATTATATAAGGATATCCTAATCGATCAAATTGAACTCCATAAACTAAATCGGTACCGCTAGTACCAAAATAACATGTTTTTAAAATGGCTGACCCTGTATTATTAATTTGTGTTACAAAACCATCTGTTGCTCCGCCCTGGTAGGTGGAGTTTATGGTATTTGATTTATCACCAGGTAAATTTGTACTAGTGGTTGCTCCACCAATATAATAATTCCTTGTTATGGGGTCTTGGGCAACTACAAAACATGCATCATTACCACTTCCGCCAAAAAAAGAGCTAAAAAGAGTAGTTGTTAATGTTGAATTAAATTTAAGAATAACTCCATCTTGTGGCAATTTCATGGCACCTGCAACACCGCCTCCAAATGTTGTTTGAAAGGCACCAACGGATATAGGAAAATTTAATGATTGTGTACAAGATGCTACTACAATATTTCCATCGGCATCTAAAATAACTTCACTCCTAGCATCATCACCATAATTTCTTCTTGTATCATCATCGCCTGTGGGGTTAAAATATTTCCCTCTAATATTCATACCATCATCATTTGTACCACCTAAGCTTAGCGAGCCTAATAGCGAAGCGCCATTGGCTGATAGTTTTGATACAACAATATCATAATCAGATCTACCTGTTCGAGGAGATGTTCCAGGATAATTATTAGAGTTAGATCTTCCTGCAAATATTAAATTTCCTGCAGCATCGCAAACCATACTATGGGGTTGCTCATCAAACGAGCCACCAACATAGGTAGCAAATAAACGAAAAACTCCATCGGCCGAAAATTTAAAAAAAGCCATATCGTAACCTCCATTTGGATCGGAAGTACCACCACCCCCATAAGTAGTTTGGTATGCGCCAACAGTAACAGGATACCCAGTACCAAAGCTAATACCACCTGCATAAAATGTTCCACCAGGGCCTGGTGTGGCGGTAAATCCCCAATTAGATGCAGCACTGCCTGTGTAGGATGCAAAAATTAAGGTAGGATCTATAATTAAGGTTTGGTTAGATGAATAGTTTTTTACTTTGAAGGTAACCACATTGTCTTTTACCACATATTTACAATCAATTATTTCTTTTTTCCCATTAATAAATTGATAGGTATATGGATACAATTCTTTTACCGTATTGATGGTTGTACCAATTAATAGCTCGTTATTTTTTACTTCTAAACTATTTACACCATCATACCGCATAGCAATAACATTTGGATTTCCGCCGGGCTTTATAATAAAATCATATTTTAGTTTATCATTTTCTACATAATATCTAACATCAATATTGGGATAAACATTTTTATATAATACAGCTTGATAAATTTTACAATTGGAGGCCCATTTAGATTTATCTGAACCTATAAAATAATTATTTGCTGTGGGTGTAGATTTGTCGGGGATTATAGTATTGGTATTGCCACCCAAAAATGTAACGCTATAAGCATGTGAACGAACAGTTACAGTAGGCAAATTTTGTGGCAACGGAATAGAATTTTTTGAAGCATTGATTGGTGTTGTACTACCTATTGGCAGACCATGATGAAAATCGGATATGGATAATAAATCCGATAGGTTATGCAAATCAACTATAAATGAATTTTTTTCTAAATAGAAAGAACCAGTTGGAAAATCGCTTCGAAATTTTATTTTACTATTCCATTGTCCTTTATTTTCTATAAACTCTAGTTGGGCAAATAAACTGTTTACCAAAACCAAAGCAAAGGTTGATAATAGTATTTTTATGAAGATATCTTTTTTGATCAAACCAATAAAATTATTTATACAATGTACTTAATTAAAACCATTTTTTTACCAAATTGTTCGTCACAGTTTAGTAAGTTTCTTATAAAATAACTTACGAAATTTTACTCCATATCGTTTTCCCTTTTTGAAGATATAGATAATTCTTTATCCTCAAATTCTCTGCCAGAGTAAAATCGGGGTCAGTATCTAGTATACTATCAACCTGCTCTTTAGCAGCATCTACTATAACCTTATCTTGGACTATATTTGCTAACCTAAAGTTTAAAAGCCCACTTTGTTGTGTACCTTCAATATCGCCAGGGCCACGTATTTCAAGGTCCTTCTCTGCAATTTTAAAACCATCATTTGTGGCTACCATTATCTTCAAACGTTCGGCAGCATCTTTACTTATTTTGCTACCTGTTAATAATATGCAAAAACTTTGCTCAGCTCCTCTTCCTACCCTTCCACGTAATTGATGTAATTGTGATAAGCCAAATTTTTCGGCACTTTCTATAACCATTACACTTGCATTGGGTACATTTACGCCAACTTCAATTACAGTGGTGCTTACCATAATTTGAGTATCGTTTGTTACAAACCGTTGCATATTGGTTTCTTTTTGATCGGCCTTCATTTTACCATGCACCATGCTTACCCAATAATTGGGTTCAGGAAAAAATGATTTTACTTCTTCATACCCCTTCATCAAATTTTCGTAATCTAACTTACTACTTTCTTCAATTAACGGGTAAATAATATAGGCTTGTCTTCCTTTAGCAATTTCTTCTTTTATAAAATCCATTACATTAGGTCGGTTATTTTCGAACCGATGAACAGTTTTAATAGCTTTTCTGCCGGGTGGCAATTCATCCATAACACTATAATCTAAATCGCCATAAGCCGTTAGTGCCAATGTACGTGGAATGGGTGTTGCCGTCATTACCAACACATGCGGCGGTATGTTGTTTTTTTTCCAAAGTAGCGCCCGTTGAGCTACACCAAATTTATGTTGCTCATCTATCACTGCAAAACCCAAATTTTTAAAAACTACTTTATCTTCAATTACAGCATGTGTGCCAATTAAAATAGTTACTTCGCTAGTTTCTGCTAATTGCAAAACTTCTCTTCTTTCCTTAGTTTTAGATGATCCTGTAAGCAATTTTACACAAATAGGTAAATCGCCTATTAATTCGGTTATGCTGTTAAAATGTTGTTGCGCTAATATTTCAGTAGGTGCCATTAACACACTTTGAAAACCATTATCTGCTGCTATCAGCATCATAAGTAAGGCCACAATGGTTTTTCCGCTCCCAACATCGCCTTGCAAAAGTCTATTCATTTGTTTACCACTACCTACATCTTTTCGTATTTCTTTTAATACTCTTTTTTGTGCATTGGTTAATGCAAAGGGCAAATGTTTTTCGTAAAATGTAGTAAATAAATTACCTACTTTTTCAAACGATTGTCCTTTACTAAAGCGGTGCCTTGTACTTTTTATCAGACCTAAACGCAGTTGTGCAAAAAATAATTCTTCAAATTTTAGCCTACGCACTGCATGCAAAAAATGTTTTTCTGTTGCAGGAAAATGGATATGCCTGTAAGCATCGTATCTACAAATAAACTTGTATTTAGTTAAAATAGATTGGGGTAAATTTTCTGGCACATCTTTTTCGCTAATTAGTTGCAGCAAGTGATAGGTTAATTTGCCAATGGCTCTTCCATTTAAACCTTTTATTTTTAATTTTTCGGTAGATGGATAAATGGGTTCTAAAAAAGATTTTCCTGTAGCATTTTCTTTTGTGTAGGTTTCAATTTCGGGGTGACTGAATTGTGCTTTATTCATAAAAAAACCCAGTTTACCAAACACTAAATAGTGTTGCCCTACTTGCAATGCTTTTTGTATCCAATTAATTCCTTGAAACCATACCATTTCTATTTCGCCGCTATCATCTTTCAAGTGTGCTACTAAACGTCTTCCTTGTTTTTCGCCTACAATTTCACAATCTATTAATTTACCTGCAACTTGTGCATACTCGGTTTGGTAATTTAACTCCCCAATTTTATCAACTTTAGTTTTATCCACATGCCTAAACGGAAAATAATTAAGCAAATCGTTAAAGGTAAAAATTTTCAACTCTTTACGCAACATATCGCCACGTATTGCACTTACACCGTTAATATATTCAACGGGATTATTTAATATGGTAGATGTGAATGTGATGGAACAAAATTAAGGAAAATTAATACTGATATACTTGCAACACCCTCCTAAACTAAGAGGAAAAAAATAGATAAAATTATAATAATATAAATTTGAAGAAAAACTAAATAAATTAATCCTTTTTACTTGGCCTATTAAATGATTTAGGTTTACTAAAACTACGTTTTCCACTACTTCTATTATCGCTACGTTGTGACGACACATTAAACACAGGCACTTCGCCAAACTCGTCTGGCACTGTACCTTTTGGCACTTCTTTACCAATTAATTTTTCTATGGCTGCCAATTTGTATTGTTCCTTTGGGCCAACTAATGTATAAGCCGTTCCATCGGCTTCTGCCCTAGCTGTACGGCCAATACGATGTACATAATCCTCGCCATCATGCGGCACATCGTAGTTAATTACTAATTCAATATTATCAATATCAATACCACGGCTTAAAATATCGGTTGCAATTAAAATGGGTAGTCTTCTACTTTTAAATTGTATAAGCACCTCTTCTCTTTTCGATTGATCTAAATCGCTATGTATTTCATCTACATTTAATTTTGCCCGTTGTAATATTTTTGTCAATTCTTTTACACTTTGTTTACTGCTGCAAAAAACTAATACCGATTTATAGTCTTTATGGGTAAGCAAATATTTTACCAATGGAATTTTTTGTGTATCGTAAACAATGAAGGCTTGTTGTACAATTTTTTCATTGGGCTTACTTATCGATATATTTATTTCTGCAGGTTGATGTAAAATTCGCCTTGCCATTTCTCTAATTTTTGGTGGCATGGTGGCACTAAATAATAAATTTTGGCGCTTCTTTGGTAAATGATTTATAATAAACATAATATCATCATAAAAACCCATATCCAACATTCTATCTGCCTCATCTAATATTAAATATTTTAA
>Ga0209550_10000683_pt1 | contig 32330 bp, 32 predicted proteins | sample LauGreSuBDMM15SN_2_FD_187567 | JGI IMG/M metagenome (GOLD analysis project Ga0209550, IMG submission 187567) | Freshwater lake microbial communities from Lake Michigan, USA - Su13.BD.MM15.SN (SPAdes) (version 5) | ecosystem: Environmental > Aquatic > Freshwater > Lake | place: Lake Michigan... | reverse complement strand
CTACCTACGTTAAGTGAATTTGTAACAATATGCGCAACAAACAAACCCCATGTTGTAGCAGGCCCCCCATCTGGTGACAGGGCAGTAGCGCACGCCCAAAGAAAAACACTAATGAAAAACTATGTTGTTCCTCGTAATAGTACAAATGTTAATAGTAATGTACGTATATTCGAGAATACATTTACTGAAGATCTTAGAGGCACTATTAATGAAATAACTAGGCGATTAACTCGAACACAAACAGCAATAGATGCTGGTCTATATTCACGTTTAGCGTCACTATTTAATACAACAAATCCTATCGATTTTCTAACTATAAAAAGAAGTATAGAAAATTATTTTAGAGCGAATGGTGCCCAAACAAAACTCTGGACAAATTATCGTAATATTTCTGAAGCATTTACGAATAGAGAAGGATTTCCAACAAGAGTTGCCGGAATGCAAGATGAACATGCGGTACCTGCAGATGTGAATGTTGCTATTGTATTTAGCTTATGTTTCTCTCCTAATGCAACTCCTGATGGATTATTCAGAGTTGCACATTCATTGGCATGGATTATTAATGATTATCGTATAAATTCTGGAGGTCTTGAAACAAGGGAGGTTAATATGTTTTTGGCATCTGCAATTGATGGTGTATGGGAAGGTAGATTGTTTAGAGAAACATTAACAAATAATTATTTGTTTACTGGAAGTACTGTACCACTATCAGATGTAGATGTAGCGAGATTAGTACAGAGATTATCACAAGGGCTAATAAATATTGTAAATGAAATGATAAATGAATCAAATTTACCCAGAAATGCGGCTTTTCGCAACTTATATAATGATGCAATTGCATTACTTAGAGCATTCTATCAGGCAGCTATTGGCCGCCCGATGCCAATAGCTGGAGGTAAATTATATGGAGGAAATTCATATATTGGTGTAAATATACCAGATATTGTATTTTTAAAAGCTGCAATTGCAGCTTTAAAGGAACTACCAGATCCTGTGGATACTACACAACCTACTACAAAACCTCCTACTTCAGAAGAATTTATAATATCTATCGGAGGATTGGTTGCATTAAGCAATATATTTGCCTCAACTATATTGCCAGAAGTTAAGACAAGTGAAGTAAATAAATATAGTGGTATACCAGAATTGGATGATCCTATTCGCACTAGATTCAGTGATCTAACAACTCAAATCGCCTCTTTGTCACATAATGGTAGGGATATAAATCATATTCAAATAAGGCTTACTAATATTTTAGAGGATATTAGAGCTAGGTATATATTATATAATGCTATGAGACAACGCCTGATAGATAGTGAGAGATTCTACAATCAAAGAATTTCTCAATCTGGAAATAATAGTACTAGGCAGTATAATCAATCAATATCTTCCATATTTAGAGGATTAATAGAATGTCTAGATGATTTTGAAACACTTCCACATAAAAAACTAAAATATATTGTACATCAAGAAATTTTAGAGGAGGATGCTGCTGCGAATGCAGTCGATTTAGCTATAGAAGCAAGCAATATAAATGCGACGCGGGTACAACGTGAAGCATTACAGGAACAAGTACTTGCAGTACAAGATATAGGGAATATTATACAAAATGAAGCAAGACAATTTACATTACGTGCATTAGATGTAGTCATAAATAGGAATCCTATATTACAATTAGCATGGGGGGCATATATGGTTGGTTCTACTGCTATATCTAGTGTATCATCATTATTACATGGTGGCAAACGGTCCAATACTCGAAAATCCAAACACAAATCCAAACATATATCTAAACACAAAACTCACAAAAATCATGTATCACAAAAAACCCGCCGCTACAAACGCTACCTCCATCGCAGCCGCAAAGTACACAAAAATAAATAAACCACCTATAGTAGATTCCATGAGTCGTTATGTATCCAAACTCTTTTCAGGACCAACCCTCCGCCAATTAACAGCTAGTCGTGTATCTCTACTAAGGACTATTCCTAAACCAGTCAACTATACAACAGGAAAGGGAAGACAACTGAAACGCATAGAAGAGCAGATATTAGCAGCAGAGATGAATAGAATGGCAGCCAACCGAACTCATAGAAGTAAGAATAAGAATAGTCATTTGAAAGGAGGTAAAACGAGACGACGACAAAGAGGCACCCGGTAAAATCCATGCGTTCCAGAGAATATCAACCCCCAATCCAAAGAGTGTAGAAAGAGCATGAGCCAGCGTATTTTTATAAAGATTGTCCACATTCTTTATAAAAAAATTTGAAATCCACGTGGCACAAAATTTGAATGCCGAGTATATCATTAGGCATATATATCCAATTTAATCACTATTATCAGCAGTACAATGTCTGGTAACATAAATAACGCGAGAGCGAACAAGGGGAAGGGGCTGGGGCGTACAGCCGAGCGGGCCATGAGGGCCAATGAGGAACTCATGAAGAGGGTTCTGAAAGAGGGAATTGACGAGAACGAGATGCGGTTCGGTCAAATCGGGAAGGTGTTTGGGAATGGGCGGTTTGAGGTTCAGTTGTCAGATGGGCGCACAACGAATGCCTCTATTCGGGACCTACTAGCATCTAAGCGGGGAACCCCCGTGGGTCCAGGGTCCATTGTGCTGATTCATTTACCGAACTGGGAAAAAGATGCGCTCACCAAGAATGCGAAGCCGGTCGCATATATTGAGGGCATCTTGGACAATGACAGCCATGTACCGGTTCTGAGGAAGCGTGGTGAACTGCCTGAGTGGATGTTCTCCAAGAGTGGTGGTGGTGGCTCTGCCGAGCCTGAGATAGCGTCCTTTGAGTTCGTGAGTGAGGAGGCAGAACGCGCCGTCAGAGAGGACGAGGAAGAGAAGGGGGACGAGGAGGACGATGAGGACGATGCCCCGTCTAATTCGGCAGCGGCATCTTCTCGGAAACTTAGTGTGAAGGCACGGGACGTCAAGATTGAAAAGGCGCGCACGGCCAAAATGTCTGGAGAGGGGGGACCCATTAATATAGATGATATCTAGCGATTCTTGCTAGATATTGTCTATATTTTTCATTACCATTACCATTATCCATGGTTCTGTGGGTCATCTGCTATCTGTTGTTCTTCATGTTCAGCCAATACTTCCAACTGATAGAAATGATCATCTCTTACATTGATATCGGCTCCTAGCGCCAAGTGAATCTGGAAGGACATCAGGTCCATCGCATAATCCGACCATTCACAGTCCAGCAACTCCTTCGCCATCTTATGCTCATTGTCAAAGACCGTCTTATATGTTCCTTCCGACAAGATAAGCGATCGTGTCTCTAACCAGTGTTCTGGGCAGCCAAAAAGGGTGGCCAAGGAAGTTCGGATATTTTGATTGGGTCTATCAAATCCAAGTCCGCCGCAGAAATAGCGAATAGACCGTGTCTCAAAACTCCAATAGATATCCAGAGGTCCATTAAGTGTTCGTATGGTTGCTACGTGAAATGTATAGGTGTCCATAAGACAGATTGGTAGGCAAGATAGCCAGCAATATCTATCAAATTTTACGAAATAAGTCTATAAGTTCTTATTCCGTGAAAGACTCTTGGAGCAAGCAAGCCAAAATAAATAGCATCCTTGGTTTATAAAGAAAAAATTGAATGAGTTCTTTTTTCCAAAAAGAAGGCACGCAAGACAGCACCTATCTTAATAATAAATCACTCTATGGACGCCCCCCACTACGTGAGCCGTTCTCTTATATCACTCTGGTATGAACATGGTCCCAGGACCATGGATCTACCGATTGCGTTCGCAATCATTCGCTATAACAAGACGAATGAAAAGCGATATCTTCTTGCCGCCGCAATGCCCCTTCATACACTTGTTCGCAACAAACAGGTCAAAGAGCAATCCCCTGAACAGATTGCCGCACACCTGGACTTCTTGAAAGTCGCCCTGGAGCCCTTTCGCAACACCGACTGGTTCGCCATGATCAAGCCCAAAGATCCCTGGTGGGCCATTATCCGACCCTACTACGAATTCTACGCCCCCATTGTCCCAGACCCTGTCAACAGCATTGACTTGCGGGCCTTTGCCTTTGACAGTCAATCCGTTCACAGAGCCTCCGTTCAGACGGCTATGGAGGCCAGTCTGAACAAACTCCGTGCCGTCCCTCTTCCAGAGGGCATGGACGCTCTGGAAGAATACTTGGTCATTGACAACGAGTTGAATCCCTACACACTGATACACGACTACACGACCCTGACAATATCCTTGACATCTGGCCCCGTCAGTTACGGGAACATGTTTAACCATCTATGGGCATATATACGCAGCCATGAACACAAGGAGGAACTTGTGAAGCGACTGACAGAAGAACTTGGCGATAGTTTGGATGTCTGTGCCAATGGCAAACTGGCGCGCCTTGTCAATGTAGTGGAGGGCTACATGGAGGGTGTTAGCACCACAAGTTCAAAAGAACTCTTCCAGAATCGCATGGCCATTGTGGCCAAGATGGAACAATCGGAACGCTTGAAAGAGGCGACTAAGGCGTTCCAGGAGTTTGGGATTCCTGAAGGAGAACGAGGGGCTTGGATGGAGGCATTAGAGGATTGATGGTCAAGAAATTGATTGTTGCCTGGCAACAATCATATTTTTGACCATAGACCTAATAACTCACTGAATGGAGGCATTAGAGGATTGATGGTATAATAGACTGTATGAAAAATACAGTTGTATTTTTGTATTTTTGTATTTAGTCGCTTTAACCAGGCAACAACTTGTCCAACAACCGTTGGCAGGAAGAGCAGCACGCAGGATATTCGTTGGCACAGATTCCGATGAATTCCTCACACTTATTGAGAACTGTCTTGCGGAAGTTCAGATTCTTTTCTATAAAGTCAATGCCGTTCTCATACAGGAAGTCCATACATTGGATCACAAATGGAATCTTGCCTTCCTTGTCAGGGTGTTCATGAATCAGGGCCAGATATCGTTGGACTTCCGTTACAATACCAAAGTCATACTCTACCATGATTCGGCCAAGATATCGCAACTTGAACAGAGAGAAGGTCTTGAGAATCTCGTCCAAAGACAGTCCATACCCGACAATCATCTCATCTACTGCCTCGTCTTCTTGGTTATCCAGGAAGTACATCATGGTCAAGGCCTCTGCCTCGGTCACATCTCGTCCAGTTGTCTCTTTGACCGCCATGGCGCACGTCAGGCCATGGACCCTACGATAGGAGAACAGGCAATTGGAGTTCAGAGTGACACGCCTGGCTCGAATCAAGAACTGGGTCCCTGGCATCAAATTGCCGAGAAGCCGGCGACAGGTCAGTTGCTCCTGTGTGAATCCAGCATCTGTCATGAATCCAGGGAAGCGCCGATAGATGTACCACAGGGTCATGTTAGCAAACTCGCCATTCGCAAGGGTGATGGACCGCAGAATGTCCTCTGCTGTTAGACAGTGGAAGTACTCGGGGTCCTGTTCCCACAGGCAGTACACCTCTTTGACAAAGATCATACAGTTGGGATAGGTCTCTATACGAGACGTGCCATCGGTAACAATCTCGGCCGTCACAGAGTAATCGGGTTGAATGGTGGCGGTAATACTATACTCAGTGTCATCTGGGCGATATAGGACTACAGGAAGGGGAAGGGAGAATTCGTGGAGAACACCCTTCAGGGTATCAAGTTGTTCCTTGATGAAGGGTTGGGTGCCATAGGCTGGTTTAGGAACAACAGCAACAGCAGAACATATTATGGAAGGTGAAACAGAAGAGTTCATCTTGATAATAAAGAGTGATTAAGGTGATATATACTAGAATAGGAAGTATAGATATCTCCATTTTTATTATGAAAAGAACTTCAATTTTTTTTACGAAAAAACCTACCATCTATTTTAGTCCAGTCCTTCCAGCCAGGCGAGAAAGTCGGGTTTTTGTTGTCGCCACCAGACTTGATGTTCCAGAACAGCGAGCCGGTCCTTGTCAATATAGAACATCATCGCCTCTCGGACAACGCGGGGACCTTTAAATGCGCAGAGAACTTCGATAAGGTCTTGATCCGACATCGTGGCATAGTGTAGGGCATCGGCACAGGCCTGAATGATGCGTGGATTGAGGAGCAGAAGATGCCAGGTAACACTGTCGGGCGTCGTAGATACAAGTTGGTATCCATTGGAGGAAATGATATCAAAGGTCATGGAATCTACGCAGAACTGTAGCCGTCGCTCAAAGAGATTCCAAATCTCATGGAATCCCGTAACATAATAGGCAATATAGTTGGCCCGATAGGCAATCATCTGTTCGGGCCCAGTGAGATTATACATGGGCTTAGAACAGAATTCTAGGCCCAGTGTAACATATCTATCAGGATAATTCATAGTTGAATTCTGATAAGAGTGATTTAAGGAGTGTGTGGGCCTTTCCACCCTGTTTAAACATTCTTCAATTTTTTTCTCAAAAAACTTGAAGGATATATGCCACCTATTTTAGTCCAAACACTATCGCATAGAATGGGACATACCGCATCAAAATCGGCACCGATTTATGTGACGTATCCTGATTACAGGGCGGCGGGCATTCTCTTTACTGAGGGTCCGTTGGCCTTGGCGGGGATTCAGAAGGAGCGAACGCTGAAACCTGAGGATACTGGCACTCTGTCTGGATTCGGGGGCCGAAAAGAGCAGGGGGACATTGACTGGTGCCACACGGCCTGGCGGGAAGTCATAGAGGAATTGTACAATGAGTCCGTGCTCCCGCCGACGCTCATCATGACTCTGAGAGTGAAGATTCCTTTGAAAGAACCGCCCACCTATAACAATGGCTATGTGATGTTCCGCCTGTCCTTTGAGGACTTGGAGCAAGCCTTGCGCATCTGTGCCAAACCCAAGTACAAGTTCCATTCCAACCTGTACAAGACGATGCCACTCACTCTGAAGGACCTTCTCATGAATCGCATGCCGGTTCAGAAAACAGAGATTGGGTCGCTCGCCCTGATTCCCATTATTCGCCCTGTTAAAATCGCAGAGGAGTTCTTAGAGGATATTGCTGCCTAGGGTCTAATAAAAAAATTTGTGTTTCCTCATCTCCTCCAGGAGGAGACTAGGAAACAGAGTATTTTTTATGGAGAATCCTCCATAAAAAAATTTGAATATTTTTACCCAATACAAAAGGAGATGCGACTATACAATCTATCCTGTATACTCCAATTAATCATTATAACTCATCTATCCACCATGAGTAATTCTTCTGTTTCAACAGAAGCGCCAATGGCTCCCATGAAGCCTAAAAAGTCGGAGGCAGAACGCTTCCGTCTTTGTATGACGGGGTGCGTACTTCCCCTATCTGTCTATCTACAATATCGTGAGGCGTCCAAGTTCCTGACAATTCATGAGGATCTCACGGTTTCTTACCAGGACCACCAAATCCCCCTCTTTGAGTATGTCCAAGAGTTCATGCGGATTCAGGAACCCGAATCCGAGTCAGAGCCGCTGACCGCTGAAAAAGCCATGCGCCACCTGTTTGTAGCCTTTCATGACTGGGCTGGGAGAAGCCTGTGGACCATGTATACTGATTTCCCTCTGTACATGGGCTATGCCACCTATACCATGGAGCAGTGGGAATGTCGCGACAAGATGGGTCACAGACCCCCTCAGACGTTTGAATATAAGGGCGAACTCGTGACCATACAGAAAAACAGCCTATTCTCGCTTCATGAGACTACCAACCTTACAGGGGCTGATGTCATATACTGTATCACAGGAGAGTCTGTTAGCGAACGCCGAGCCCACAAACGCCTGTTTCCGTCCTAAAAAATACCGCTGGTTCCAAAAACGAGGAGCCAGAGTATTTTTTTATTGAGTTTACTCAATAAAAAAAGTTGTGGTTCTCGTTCTCGGAACGAGAAACCAGAGTATTTTTTTATTGGAATCTTCCAATAAAAAAATTTGAAGTCCGAGGCCCCCAAAACAGGACTACTGTCTATACTACCTATTTCAGTATAAACCAATTAATCACTATATACTATCAATATGAGCAATTCTGCCGTTTGTCCAGTAATTATATCAGAGGAGCAACAAATGGCTACGTTGCTTGAAGGGTTCACCCTGCCTCTAAACATGCTCTTGGCCATGGACGATGGCCAAGAGTATGAAGCCACCCTTGACATGGACAATACCGTCTTTGACTATGAGCTTCAGAAGTCCTGGCCTAATGCCCTCGCCTATGTCCGTCACCATAGGGGTGAGACGGTGTCAGCCAAGGACGCCATGCGGCTCTTGGCGATTGGCAAGGGCTGTATGGAGGACAGCACGCTGTGGCAAATCCGAGAGCGTCACCCTGGGTTCTTACAGGACGCTGGCTTGACCCCAGACCAAATTGCCTTTCGCAATTGTGTATCATTCCTCCCAGTCCCGATGAAATTCACCGTGTGTTCTTTCTTCGGGACCGGGAGAGGCGAAGATAAGAAAGAACACACGGTGACGCTGCGGGAGAACCACCTGTTCTCGTCCAAGGACGATGATGGATTGTCGGCGTTGGAAGTCTGTTGGATATTCAAGGATTGGGCGCTTGATCCGGATTTCTCCAAAAATGCCATGACTGTGCTGTACTATACGGATACGGACGGAAAAGAGTGGCGCCTGTCAGAGATTCTAGCGCTCAGTCCGTTCTTACAGAGGTGCTTCCCAGCCAAGCCGACCGACCTTGAGACTGCCGATGAAATCAAGCGATTCCTGAAATTGGCAAAGCAATACACCGATATGGGAGCACGGGCACATGTGATGGAGGCACTTATGGAATTCCTGGCAGATGACTGTTCTGACTATATGGCACGGCACCCTATATTTCGCAGGACGATACTGGAGAAGTGCGATGTGATTATAGCATCGCATGCTGAGGAATACCCTGACTTTGTAGCCACCTGTAAGCGTCTCCTAACCATCTGGGACTCGTATCATTAGTCCAAAAAAATGTTAAATAAATGCTCTTCGGAGCATTTATTTTCATAGGGACTCCATAAAAAAAGAATCATGGAGTGATTCTATAAAACCCGACTGGGTTTTTTGTAGGATACAGTGGGCTGTATCTAGGCCTCCTCTAATGGAGGCATATCGTCAATGGCCTCCATTTTAGTAGCATCGCTAAATGGCGCTTTGGCTCCTGTGACTTGACCACTTGCGGCTCGTGGGTGTCCTGCTAGAATGGACCAGTCCAGCAAGGTCGTCACTTTGTCGCTAATCGTACGACAGTAGTATCGGTGGCACACATTATTCGTGAGTTGATGCCGACGATACTGTACCAGAATATCCACACCAGGAAGGGTTGTGCGAATATTGTATGCCAAGAAACTCGTATCCACCTCCACCCCTGTCGTATCCACAAAGCGCACCACGAATCCAAGCCACTCCTTGGGCAATCCAAACTCCTTGACCACCTCCTCTGAAACATGGACGGTATACTGCGGACGGTCTTTGATCACACTCAGCATGGACGCCATCTTGGATTCGTAGTGTTTGTCACAGTCGGCGAGAATCGCAGCAGTGGAACGACTGAAGTAGGCATCTGACTCTATCAGGGCTTTCTCTACGCCCTCCTTGACAGCCATCTGTGCGTATTCCATGAGGGCGAATCGGAGGCCCCACTCACCAGAAATCACATTCGGAGCATTACTCCAGACACGCTCAAAGGCCAGAAGCACAGGATTGAACGCCAGGGGCAGGCCAAACATAGTGGTCCAGAACACACCCGCAACTGACAGGGACTCTGTGGCGACAATGCGGAACACCTTTTTGGCTTTGGCCTCATGGACTGGCATTTCAGGAAAGTTAGAACCAAGAATGTACAGCCAGGTACTGGACGTGATAATGTTGGGATTGGGCCAGGTGCGACGGTCCTTGGGATCAAAGACACGATAGGCACGCTTGGCACGAACGCAGCGAAACATGGACGCCGCTAGGAAGCAGGCGATGTCGCCCACAGGAACAAATACAAGCATGGAATCAGTAGGACTGCTCATCTCGATGTATTTAGAATGATTAATTGGTATATACAGAATAGGTTGTATAGACAGTATCTCTGCTGATTATCCATGGGACTTCAAATTTTTTTATGAGGACTGTCCAAATATTTTTTATGTGGTCCATTTGGTTGCCGAACTACGAAAAAAAGAATCGGGGATGATTCTTGAAAACTTGGGATAGTTTATCGGATTAGCATTGGCCTAACGGGGTTTGTACAAGGCACTGAGGGACAGCGGGGCTTTCAGGGTGCCTCCCGCTAGAATAACCATCTCAGGCTTACGCTGAATACCAGGGGGAGGACGAAGGCTGGTATATGGCACGGAACTGGATGCCACGCTACTGGATGCCACGCTACTAGATGCCACGCTACTAGATGCCACGCTATTAGATGCCACGCTGTTGGATGCCACGCTGTTGGATACCGCTGAATTGGATACTGCGTTACTAGATGCCTTGCCACCAGATGCCACGCTACTAGATGCCACGCTACTAGATGCCACGCTACTAGATGCCACGGAACTGGCTGCTGCGGAATTAGATGCCTTACCGCCTCCTCCCTGTGGATACTTTTTGCGCTTAAGAGAGGGAGGATGGGTGGGTCTGATGGGGCTAGACGGCGGAGTCACATATCCACTCTTCTTGTCCGAGTCTAGGTCTTTCAGGATATCGTGGGCCATGCCCAGTAGGCTGTAGCGGGTCTCGCCGTCCAGAAAGGCAAACTTGAGGCAGTGGAAGGTGCGTCCATCGGCAAGGAGGTCTTCGTAAGGCACCGAGCCACTGAGGTTGTACTCGGAGCGAATCCACCACATGACCTCAAAGGAATGGAGCTTATTCAGATAGGAGCCGTCCATTTTCTTGTAGCCAAAGGATCCATCCTCCTCAATCAGAGCAGCAATCTCATGCTTCTTACCATTCACAGTGGCATCAAAGAGGCGGAACCAGACGAGTAGGGGTCCACCGCCCTTGACTCGAACCAGTTCCAGGAGAATCCGACGCTCACTCTCTCGGAGTTTGGATCCGATTAAGGGACACGAGGTAGCAGAGGTAGCAGAGGCAGCAGCAGAATTGGACGACATAGTTAGGGCATCCAGGCGTGCTTGAATCGCCCGAACCTGTGCCTCGGCTAGTTCGGCTCTAAGCAGAGCGACTTCTTGAGAATATACAGGAGTAGACATGGTGTCTTGTATACAGAATGATTAATTGGTAATTATAACGCTGGTTGGCTATAACACAGCCTATCCTCCTAGGATCATCCAGACTTCAATTTTTTTATAAGAAAAAGGGGTCAGGATTTAGAGGCCCAGATAGTTCACGAGATGCCTATCTATCTCGGGCAAGTCCCAATACCAGTTCAGGAAATTACGTAACGTTTGGATAAAGGTGGTGAGTCTCATGCGGGCCTGTCTACGGTCCTCAATTATCTCTATGGACTGGATTCGGTCCCTGAGGATTAATAAATGGTCATAGGTGGTGATGGCAGGAGTATCCAAGTCCGTTACATTCGCTATGATTCGGTTTATGATATCCTGGATACTGGGCCCTGAGGCAAATGCCTGCTGTAATCCCTGTATCTCAATCCGTAGATTGATGATTTGTCCGGGAATGGCTGTCATATGTGCTGTTCCGGTCCCAGGCCTCTCCAGATTCAAAATTTTGGACATAAAAAAAAATGGGCTGGATCGGACTGCTGAGCGGTCCGATCCAGCCCATACAGCCAATACAGCCCATCCACAGTAAAAAAAGGGGTTACCCCCCCAAAAACCACGCCGTTTTTGTACCAGTGCCCTCCGGCACTTACTCCTCCTCCTCCCCCTCCTCCTCCTCTGGCATCAGATACACATCCTCTGAATTCGCAGGCTGTTCCACGATACCCGCCGATTTCTCACTACGCACACCATTCACAATCGCATAGGCCCTAAGTGTATCAGGGTGTACCAGGTAGTTCTGACCGTTAATGCTCATTGTTTCCCACTCAACCTCAGGCTCAACAACAGCCGCAGCACTATTACTGCTACTACTATTGCTGCTACTGCTATTGCTAGGAGGAGTGGGGAGATGCATCGCATGCTTGGTAACCGGCTCTGCTGTGGCTGTGGCTGTGGCTGTGGCTGCGGCAGGTGGAATCTTACGCAACTCAGGCTTGACAGGGCGAGTTCGCTTGTTGGCTTCACGGAGTGCCTGTTTGCCCTCCAGATCCAGGCCCACATGGACCAGGTTCCGGGCATTCAGCCACTCAATGAGCTCCGCGAGATCTTTCTCTGCCTTAGCCTTAGCCGCCGCTTCTTTCTTCGCTGCTGCCGCGTCCGCTTTCGCGGTCTTGGCATCAGCGTTTCTAGCAGCGGTAGCAGCCTTCTTGTCAGCCATAGCCTTGTCAGCAGCAGCTTTGGCCTCCGCCTTCTTCTCAGCATCGTAATTGTCTCGGATTGCCTGTAACTCCTTCAGCGTAGCACCAGCCGAGAACGTGAGTCCGCGATCAGTGAGTAGCTTGTGGAGATTGGTAATCTGAGCCTTTTCGGTGCGATTGGAGGAGGAAGTCGAGCTGGTGCTGGCAGTGCTAGCAGAAGACGATGAAGAGGATGAGTTGGAGGATGATGAGTTAGAGGACGCAGTCGTGACAGGAGTAGTAGTACCCGCAGCGGCTCTAAGCCTGCTGAGGTGGCCACCTTCGTCCGCTACGAACGATTTGGCCAGTGTACTATTACCCTTGTCCCACAACTCGCTGGCAAATTTCATGGTAGCCCCAGAGGGGGCTACCATGCTTTTGCCATCTTTGCTGGAGACTGCGGGGTATTCAGTCTGAAACTTCGCTCCGATCTCCGCGTTATTCTTAATCAGCCACAGCACATATTGCAGGAACAGATTATAAATAGTCGCGGCACGAGTAGTGTCAGACTTGCCTCCGCGGGGTGCGGAGGACTTGGTGGACTTGAGAGCCGTCGCTAGTTCAAGATTCTGTGCTTGCAGGGTAGCAAGCGCAGATGAGAACTGAGCGAGGAGGGTCGCAAGACCGGCTTGATCCGCCGATGCAATTGCACTGGCAGGTAACATACTGTGACTAGACGAAGACATCTGGGAACTGTATAGAGTGATCAAGGTGTTACTACGGCTGACTATGGCTGTAGGACAACTACTACTACTGGGCCGGCCGGCACTTCAAATTTTTTTTGGATTTGACTTGCGATAGGCAATCGAGGGCTAGCCCCACCCACCCCCTACTTCAAATTTTGTCGTGTTTTGACAGGGGGGACGACCCCACCGCTCCCCTGTTTTGGAGCCAAAATCAAATCCAAAAAAAATTTGAAGTAAGTGGGGGGACCCAGGGGGTCCTATTATGGGGTACCCCGTCAAATTTGCTTAAAATTTGACGTAAATCTGGGGGGACCCCTAGGGTCCCCCCAGCGTATTATAGTCTTTTTTGATGGGAGCCCTGGGCTGGCTATGGGACTGCTCGGCAGTCCCAATGGCTACTGGCTCCTTTTTTGACGGGGAGCCCTGGGCTCCCCAGTACTGGCTACTGGCTCCTGGCTCCTGGCTACTGGCTACTGGCTACTGGCTACTAGCTACTGGCTACTGGCTACTGGCTACTGGCTCCTGGCTACTGGCTCCTGGAACTGGCTCCTGGAACTGGCTATGGGACTGCTCGGCAGTCCCAATGGATACGGACTTCTGGAACTGACTTCTGGAACTGGCTCCTGACGTCTTACCTGAATCATCTATCTTCTCATCTGAATCATCCACCTTCGCATATGAATAAAAATAACCCTCTTTTTTTTCGTCAATGTCTGGCAAACCAAAATAGGTATATCCATAATAGATGATAATTGATGTCATTTTCATTATAGTATATGGATATTTATTTAAACTCTGTGAATGAGACTGTGAATAGGTCTGTGATTAAGACTGTAAATAAGTCTGTGAATAAGTCTATAAATAAGTCTGTAAATAACCCTGTAACTAAAATAAAAAGTAATAGTCCTATTACGTCTTATCTCATTGCCGCATACATGTTCATGGGTTTGAACGTTGTCTCATATTCTTCCATACAGGTGGTCATGATTGTTGAATAGGTGGTGTTGGGCATGCGGTCCTTCTTCAGTTCTTCCAAGGTCATCTCACTAATGTACTTCTGAAGGCAATACCGTAATGGCTTCTTGAGTAGCGTCTCCGCAAAGTCTTCGTCAGGATTGTGTCGTTCTGATAGTCGCAGTTGCTGTTCTTCCAAATCAGGAGAATAGAGAACCGTATCCACATTAATCTGGGCTGTCTTGCCGTCACTCGTGGTTCCTGTGATGGCCTCTTTGAATCCGACCTTGTTGGACAACTTGATGCGGTAGCCAGGGGCAACACAGGTTGTCAGTCCAAGGAAGGACTGGGGTTTGTGAGGTCCATCGTACTGGCGACACACACTCATTTCGCCTTTGAAGTAGGTGTCTGGCTTGGCATAGATGCTACCTGTTACAGCACCTGTGATGAATAATCCAATTCCAATTGACACGGGGTCTAGGGCGACGCTGTAGATAAGCAAACTCGTAAGAAGGATCGTACGAAGCATGGTGAGAATATCTTCTCCTTCCTGAAAAATAGAGTCTTCAAAATTTTTGTTACAAATTATAATGCGTTCTACAGACTGGCATATAGGTATCGGCTCCGCCAATGACAACCTGTTCCACCTTATCCGCCTTCATACATTTGCTGAAATGGGCCAGTGTCCCGTTCTTACAGACAGCACATAAGGCAGTCAGATGAAGAATCTCTTCCGAACAAGGAATTAGGCGAAGGATGTCTCCAAACGGCGCTCTGTTGCTGTCGCCACTCAATCCTGCTACTATAACATGAACAGGCAAGGTATCCGTCCATTTCACCACATAGTCATACAGGTCCTTGAAGAACTGACCCTCATCAATGACAATGACTTGATAGGTCCCCGATTCCACTAAATGGGACACATTCTGAAGCCATTTGTCACACAAGGCATCATAGGAATCCGTGTTATGACTGATAATCTTATCTGTTCCGTACCGAGTATCTCCCGCATAGTTGACAACTAGCACATTGTATCCGATGGCCTTGTATTGCCGAATACGACGCAACAGTTCGGTGGTTTTCTGTGCGAACATACAACCGAGAATAACGGATAAGCGACCCATCTTTGCTTTCAAAGCCATGTAAATTATAAATCAAATTTATACGCGACTAAATAGGGACTCCATGGAACAACGACAGTGGTCTGTAGATACGATACCGGCATTCTGTATTAATATGGATAAGCGCAAGGATCGTTGGATTCAATTCTCAGCCCAGCCAGGTGTTACACGATTACCAAAACTGAAGCGCTTTCCTGCTGTCAATGGGGCTGAGTTGGACATTCTGAATGATACACGAATTCCGCTTATCACAAAGCACAATATTATGTATAAAACGCGCAGGTCTCATGAAGAACTGAATACCAAGGGGGGCATTGGGTGTGCCCTCAGTCACATTGGCATCTGGGAATGGCAGGTTCAGAACAATGTGCCTGTTGTTCTTATTCTGGAAGATGATGTCAAGATTACACCGGATCTTGTTCCAATAATGAATAAGACGATTGCTGCGAGTCCTATTCTCCAGAACCCTGGACAATGGGACTTTTTGAATTTGGCTAATACGCGGAGTACAACGACTCTGATTGAACCGCAATCTGGGCTGTCCACAATGGACGCCTTTATTGGCATGCAGTGTTATTTCATTACCTTGCGCGGGGCCAGGAAGTTCTTGAAAGAAGCACCGCATTCCCTTCATCTTCATATTGATATCTGGATTGCCTTTTATAAGAAGGTCTATGGCTTGGACATTCTGTGCCTCTCGGAGTTTGTTGTGAGACAACGGGCGTCCAAGACGGATATTCAAGATATAGAAGGGTGTGCGATCTGTAATATTACGAATGACTTTCCCAAGACGCACCGACTTATTTCTATTGAGGAGTTCTGGCTTCTGAGGGCCATGGAACTGGCCTTTGGCCTTACCGCGGCCTATGCGGCCTATCACTATATTAAAAAGCTCTAAGAGGAATCCGAATCAGAATCAGAATCAGAATTATCATTAAAATGATAGGGATCTATGACCTCATGGGGTATTGTAGTAAGACTGCCTGCTGTTTGAGGAACCTGTTCTGGATACGACACGTTAGAGCCTCGGATAGGATAATTAAGATGAATATCTCCTGTCGCCTTCATCACACATCGGATTTCATGTCCTCGTTGTTGAAGCGTTGTAGAAGAGGTTGTATGTGATTCATGCGATAATATACCACGTATTGTAATAATATTATCTGGCTGTACATCATATTGATACCCAATTGTATAATAGACATCTTTCAGAAGTTTATGAGTTTGACGAGCTGTATCTGATGATGAAAAGGCCTGATAGATAAAGGTGGAATTACCATCATTATCTTTCTGTTCTAAACTGAGAACTATAATGGGTGATGGCATCTATAGAGAATAGGGTGTATTTTTTTAGGTTAGAGGAACGGATCGTGAGAGTATGATCCAGTTCCTCCTTAGAGGAACTGGATCATGATCGTATGATCCAGTTCCTCTTTAGAGGAATGGGTCATGACTCCATTGCAGGAGGGCTTGCCTTTGCCTTGGCCGACAACTCAAATCCCCAGGTGTACAGTTGGCCCGAATCTGTCCCGCATGCCGCACAAAGGCTTTCCATCGCTTAATCTGGACCGCGTCCAACTCTGGCAGACGGCGTCCCAAGTAATACCGAAAATACCACTGGGCCCATCCGCGTTCATCCGGGTTCTTCTTTGGATCGGACAACAGGGGGAATTGTTTGGCCACATGTCCCTCCTTATTGGGGACCCATCCATAGGTGTGCCATTCTGTTAAAGGGAGTCGGCTGTCTATCTGAAATAGATTTATTGAAACATCCGCCTTCTCGGGACTTAACTTGCCCAACATCAGAGCTGGCAAGAACCAGTCTTTCGGAAACTCCAGAATACAGTCATTGAAATACTTGCCTTCAAAGACTCCGAGCGCCAACATTTCCCACGGTTTCACTTCGGGCTTGAAGTCAGGGGCAAAGTTGGTTCCTGGGTCTTCTGCCAACACATAGGAATACCCTTTTTCCATTCGGTTAAACACCCGAATCTCTGTACCCTTCTTATACAGATATTCTGGATGTCCCTTGGTGGTTAATATGTTCAGCATAGAGTCTATAGTTGGTTTTAATAAGACTCTCCGATCTCGGAAGTTCATCCCTATGTAGGTATAACAAAAATAAGCTCATCGCCATGAACTTAGGAACGCCTCAGACTAGGAGAGGGAGGAACATTCGAACCTGCCGCACCTCCTGCTCCTGGATAGGGGGTATCCACATGGTCATCATCATCATAGGCCCCTGAGGTCATGCGCATGGTCTCTGACTGATGCCTCTGCGTAGGACTAGAGAAGATAGCTACAGCCGTCGGATCCCCCACAGGAATGGACAGAATGCCACGGCCAGTTCCCAGGGCTGCGGAATGCTGGCTCATCTGGTTGCTGGTAGAACGCATGAGCATGGGAGGCGGCGGGATAGTGACGAAGCGAAGGGTCTTTTCGCATTCGCTGATGAGGAAGGCAATCAGGGGGCTCGCAGGTTGTGCTCGTAACTTAGCTAGCAACCCATTTCCCATGCGCAGGAGTTCCGTTGTAATATTTCCATAGATGCTGTGATTCATGCCCTGATTCGTTCGCTCCACGAAGTTTGCCAGTTCGGAACGGAGGAAGGCTGCGAGTCCCTGTTGTTGACGGGCAGGAGTCAGGGGGTCCATGACAATCACATTGGTAAAGGGCACACCGGTTCTTACATCGGCTCCCTTCAATACGACCTGTTCTGGAGAACTAGAGGGGAGTCCCTCCAGAACCACGGTAATCTCGGAGCCGGCAATAATGTCTCCCACAACAATCTCTTTGGTCTCTCCAGTTACGCGTTCAGCGAACTTGGTCAATTGAATCACAGATACAGGGACGAGGATGCGAACTTGTTGGACAAGACAGGTTCGGAGGCCCCCGAGGACGTCCCCGAAGACGGTGGCGACCTGTTCCAGATTGTTGACAATGTTGTAGGACCCATTGCCGACGGTGGCAATCTCTTGGAGCAGAGTGGCATTGTGGCCTTCTCCATAGCCTGCGCTGGTGATGGTCACATTGGGATAGCGTTCCATAATGGCACGGACATGGTCACAGAGGCCAGGAATATCCGACACACCAACCGTTGGCTCCCCGTCGGTTAGCAAGAAGACGCCATTCTTGTAGGCACTACTACTGGAACTGCTACTGTTGCTGCTACTACTGCTGCTACTACCAGTATCTTCCATGATATCATGGATAGCGGACAGGGCTCCTGAGAGATGGGTGTTGTCTCTGGGATTCAGAGAGCCGAGAAGCGTGCGAATATGAAGTTTGTTATCGCTTGTAAGGGGTAAGCGACGGACACGGAATTCAATCACACTGTCAAAGGTGACCAGTGTGAAGATGTCTCGCTCCTTCATAAGGTCTAGCGCACATTGAATGGACTTGATGGCATTCTTGAACCGATTGTGATTGGTCATACTTCCTGACTGGTCTAGGAGGATGATGAAGTGAATCGCGGGTCCCTCTATCTCTTCATCGGGGGCAATACCTTTCAGAACAACACAGGAAATGTTGCGGTCATTCTCAATACGGTATAGTGCGACGTCTATGTCTGAACGCATTGTACCGAATTAGGATTTGTTATTGGTAGGTCTATTTAAAAAATAGAGTTTTCAAATTTTATGATTTGTATTTTTCCAACATACAAATCATAAAATATTCTTAGGTGTGTTCCTTGGAACATACATAACAAATTTTGTGGACTAGGGTTTTTATAAAAAAAAGGAAACAGCCCCCTATAATATCAGAACACCGCACCCAGTTCCAAGACACGTCGTATTATGTGACAGCATATGTGTTTTGTCCAGAATCGCGTCTAAATCACCGTCAGGCCTGTGTACAGAGTCTCTTACAATAACACACCATTCCAATAAGGCACGTTGGTCATTACACACAGGAGAATAGTAAATGTCAACATATAATTCCTGAATGTCTGTTATAAACTCCTGTTCAAAGCAGGCAATATCAAAGTCGGTCATTTCAGTTCTATGAACATACGCATTTAGCAAGAACTTCATGACACTATCCATATAGTCTGCGAGGCGGCAACTCAAGAGGGCAATGCGGGCCCTCTCCTGTAGGACCTCTTGTCCTGAATCAAAGGAACAGTGTGTAATACACAACTCCGACTTGATGAGGAGATGTACAAAGTGGTCGGGGACAGACTCCAGAAGAATGAATCGTTGATGTCTATGGGAGGGCTTGCCCAGACAAATCTCAGTGATATCCCCGATGGTTTGCTGGGGAAAGCGGGTGCGCTGAATGGTTTCTTTGGGAACATGAAGACGAATGGGGTCGGCATAGGGATAGGGGCCGGCAGGAGACTGTATCCAAACACAGACTATATGGTTTGCCTCGGAAAGGCGAAATGCTGATGTATCCATAGAGATATATAAAGGATACTGGGTATCTTCCAAAAAAGTAAATACATACAGTTCAATTTTTTGGCAGACTTATTTTGTCAGTAATTGTTGTTTGGCCTTCCACTCCTTATAGGCATGGCACCATTGAACGAAGAAGGAGGAGCCCAGTTTCTCCTTGGCAATTTCCATGAGCGTCTGTTCTTGGGCCGTGAGGGACGCCCAGAAGGCAGGGTAGTCGTCTGGTAGAGGACTGGGACTTGGAGGGCTGTACTTGATGGGTGGTTTCGTCTTGGAGGACATGGTACTGCTTTATTGTTCTTATTAGAGTATAGACAACTTAATCAAATTTTATGGTTGATTTTAAAGGATTAACAATAGGGGAATGACCAGAATTAAACGGCCACCTTCCTATTCTGATTCCTTCCTGTACATAAATAATGGCACCAGTGATTTTACAATAGGAGACCCTTTACTTCGGACATCCCTATCCTCTATTATCACAGAAACGGAAGAACATCCTATTCCAAGCCATTATAGTCCTTGTGAAAAATGGTACAATCGCCTTCTGGGATTCGGTGTCCACATCTTCCTTCTCAGTCTCTTTGAAACTGTCTTCTTTTTCCAGTACATCAGTCAGTCTGAGAATGCGGGACTCCAGAAGACCGTGGACGGATATGTGAATGGCATTCTGAGTTCTTGTGGTTCTTGGTCCCAGAATGTAACCATGGATATGAATGAGGCTCTGTCTCTCTTCCTCAATGTCTCAGACATTACGGAACAGGGACAACAGGCGTTCTATAACAGAATCACCTTTAATCAGGTCTTAGAGGTCCAGGCGTGGATGTATGTGTTGGGGCTATTCGTAGCCGTTCTGCTAAGTGGTGGTATGGGATATAAGGCAGGGCTCCGACTGGCCTGGCGGCGCATCTTGATTGACAATGGAATTATGATTGCCCTTCTGGCGTTCTATGAATGGACCTTCTTCAAAACGATTATTTATAGATATGAGAATCTATCGCTTCCTGAAATCAACCAGGTGCTTATCAATCAACTTCAGAATCAGTGTGGGCTTATGCTCCCACCATCACCTTGAGTCGTTGGAAGATGCCGTTCCAGCGTTTCCAGGTATCCATCTTAGAAAGGCCCATACGGATTCCGTAGATCACATTCGCGCTCAGTGCCTGGATTTGGCATGCCTGGATTTTTTCGGTGCCGTACAAGCCCGCAAGTTGTTCTAAGGTGGTAATCTCAATCGGCTGCCCCTTACTGGTCCGAACGGCATTATGGAAGTTCAGGAGCCAGGTACGACAATAGGTACGAAGATCTGCTCCAATCAGCCCTGTCACAACAAAGGGATTCATAGCGACATATTGTCGCATATGGCCTTGGCAGGTGGAACAAGGCAGAATGGCGGACAACAAATTCACAAGAATACTGATGTCCCGATTTTGGTCGGCGTCCATTCCGCTAATTCCGATGCGTTCTGCGATGATATGGAGAATGGACCACAAAGGCGGACCCCAGGTATCAGGATTTCCGTCAGCAGCATCGGCTCCGACTAATGTTATAGGACCTCTCCGTTTCGCACACCCGCAACCCATCTTGCCTTAAGGGGGGAAGGAAAAATACATAAAATCGGCACACAGGGTAGAATGAAGCCCCGCCAATTCTATGATTCGGTGAGCACGATCGCCATCTATAAGAACGGGAAGGGAGTCACAAAAACCCAGAAGGTTCACATTAAGAATGGGAAGGGCTACAAGGAAATAGCCATCACGGGAAATAGACGAGGAAAAACCCAGAGAAAAAGGAAGGCGTTAACCAAGAGCGAACTAAAATGTATTCAAAGCTGTAAGTTCAAGAAGGGACTCTTTAGTGATTGCGTTCCAGATTGTGCCTAGCAATAATTGTAGGATGGCGCCCCTTATTAATTTGGTCTAGGATATGATTATGGAGAAGTGGATATAATCCTATATACGATTGATTTATAAGGGAGAGTATAATAAACCGGGTCATGTTTAATGGATTGTGGGACTCAATTAGTTTTAATAATAGGAAGATATTCACTAATAGCACAAGGACACGAGGAAAGGAGAGGAGTTGAAGTACATACTGGCCCCTATTTCGGACCCGTTTCTGTATAAAGTAATACATCATCGCAATATAGATTCCATTATAGGTTATTTGAAATTGAAGGAAACGTTCGGTCATCATCAATGTGAAATTGCTAGAACTACAGAAGAACAGCATAACAAGGCAGTGAACCATGATATGAAGGGCGGGATTCGTAAGAATCTGTAGGTTAAATCCATCTAAATACCCTATTGCTTCCATTTCATAGTTGAAATGAATGTATAGCGGGGCATGACATAATTCACACTTTTGTAAATGTATGGTCCGAATCCATTCAAAGAGGCATTTTTGATGGACGTCCTTCATCGTCCCAGAACAATAACAGGGATGAATAAAGGGCCCCTCATCCTCCAGACAAATCCGGCAAGGCATACTTATCAAGGAATGAGAGCCTAAACCATTTTTTCAAATTTTTAAGTATAAAACTTGAAGATATGGACAAACTTTTGGAAGATGTAAGCCAAATAACTGTCACTTCCTGTCTCGATACCATGTCCTTTCCATGGAATAATACGAATCATAATCAGAATCCAGCATATCCTCGTAATACAATTCATAATGCCCCTCGTAATGCTCCACTAACCTGGAACAATCGTCCACGCCGCCCTCACTTTCCGCGCCCTCAACTCGGAAAGACGGAGGTCTATGGGGCCATCATTCGTTGTACGACGACCAATCGCTATTGTCTTGTCCAAGGGAGACGCACGGGCAAGTGGTCCTTTCCGAAGGGGCACCGCAACACTGTCTCTACCGAACCCTTGGTCATGGAGGATCCCTTTGCCTGTGTGATTCGAGAGGTGGGGGAGGAGATTGGAATAGACAATTTGCCGATGCCGATTCGGGAGTGTCCGATTCGGGTGGGTTACTATTATCTCTTTGAGGTGAACTATGAACTGGCGCTCAATCCGCGAGACCATGAGGAGATTGGTACGGCGGGCTGGTTCACTATTGAGGAGATGAAGGCTCTAAATCTCAACATTGATGCGAATGTGTATCGCAGTCAAAATCTACGAACCTCAAGTTCGTAGATTACTCTGGTCTCTGTGCTTAGGCACAGAGACCACAAATGAGCCGCTAAGTTAGATGGCATCTAACAGTCGGCGTAATGAGATTTTTAATTTTAATGACGTGATTAACTCCAACGATTTGCGGAAGCGCATTGTGAATGTGGATAGTCGGTTCCGAGATACGAATTCCCTGGACACCACCTCCAACTTCCAATACACCTTTGAGCATCCCTATAAGAACACCATCCGAATCCGCATTGCCTCCGTGGAAATCCCCAATTCCTGGTATGACTTTAACACGGCCACCTATAATAATACCTATTTTTCCATATCGGCCTATGATATCAGCAATAATTATCGCACAGACACTATCCGAATCGCAAATGGGAACTATACCTCGGCCCAACTAGTCACAGCAATCCAGGCCCAACTCACCAGTAAATTCCAAACACCCTATGGCATTTTCCTAACGATTACGTCCAATCCTATTTCTCTCAGAACAACCATCGCATTAACAGGGGTGGCTCAGATTGGAGACCCTGCTCCTACTACTTCGGGCCAAGCATTCTCCATAAATTTCACTGTTCCCTATTCCAGTACACAGTCCTATAGCGGGGGCATCGGAATCAATCTTGGATTTCAGAATACCACCTATACCGCAAATACTGTTCTGGACACATCAGGGGGCATCTCCACCTATGGCCTTGTATCCGAGTCCCTCATAACGACAATACAAACTCCCTATGTTCTGTTGGCAATGAATGACTATTATTCGGTGGAAACAAAAAGTACCAATAAGTTCACCCAGGCTTTGGCAAAGATTCTTGTCCAGCAACCAAAAAATACCATTTTGTATGACGAGGGTTCTACGATGTTGTCTAATGACATTATCTTTCCTTCTCCGACGGACTTGAAGCGAATCAAGGTAACCCTGTTGGATCCCTATGGACAGATAGTGGATTTGAATGGGCTCAACCTGTCCTTTTCAATGGAGATTACGGAGGTCACCAATACAAAAATGTACGAGTTCTATCGCAATTACATTTGGCTGGGCACCATTCCATCTCTTCCTACAAATGTTACAGGATCGGGTGTGGGTCTCTTGGGTGGGAAGGGTCCCTAAAGAGGGAAAGGTCCCTAATCCTTCCCTTTCCGCCCTCGCTTCTTCTTTTCTTCCATTTCTACGACAACCAGAGGCCCCTCCTGAATCCGGCTGACTCCTGTGAGTTCATTCCTGGCAATGACCACCTGTCGATGTCCAGCGGACTTCAAAGAATCCAGGTGGGTCGCCAGCATAACCCCATCATAATCTGTCAAAAGCCCCTTCAGGAACGCAGGGACTTTTTCCAAATTACTAACGTCGCAGGCAGTGAACCCTTCGTCAATGATGAGATTCTTATAGATGGTATGGCCACAAATTTTACCCAAGGCAATCCTCATCGCCATTCCTATAATGAACTGCTGGAAGCCACTGGCCTTATTAATGGGAACACGACAGTCGCCATCTTTCAGGAACCAGGAGAAGGTATCAATGGTGTTGAGCCAGACGGGTTCTAGATACAGGGGCCGGTCCTCACAGATGCCGACAAGGAGTCTATTAACAGACTGCTTAATCAGCGGTCCGACCTTCTGGGTGTAGAGCCATTCTCGGTACTTCTGGAAGGCGCCTGATAAGGCGTCCAAGAGCTCTTTCCGAACAGCGATTTCCTTCAAGGCATTACGAACCTCTTCATCTTCCGAAGAGGCATTCAACTGGTCCAGGGTATCCTGAGCTCTCTGAACGTCCATTTCCACCTCTCCCTTTTTTGTTCTCAGTCGCTCTTCTTCTAGCCAGAACGGAAAGGCCTCCACAATCTCTTTCACCTTCTTCTTTGTCATTGCCAATTCATGGTCCTGAATGGCCTTAACAACCACTGCGAATCGTTCCTGGAACTGGAACTGGTGCCACTTGAGCCATGCCTGTCCCTGTGTTTGTTCTGCCATTAGCAATGAAACCAAGGACGCTTCGGCCTCTGCCACCTTCTGAGTCCATCGCTTGGCCTCTTCTGCCAACTTGGCCTTCTCATAGGAGTCCCGCGCATCTTTCTCTGTACCCTGCCAAGCCGTAAAGCGCAAATTGGCAGTCAGTTCCTCTATCTTCCGCCCAGCATCTTCACACACCCTTAATACCTTCTGAGCCTCCTTTCGCTTCCCAATCAAATCAGCCAGACTATCATAGTCGTCCATGGCATTCCACTGAGTCTGGAGGGTCTTGCGCTCAGCCTTCAAGACAACGAGCCTCTGTCTGGCACCCTCTTCGGCCTTCTTAAAGGGTTGTTCTCGGCAGGCGGCACAGTCAGGATTGAACTTGAACTTCTGGCTGTCTCCAATCAGGATTTCACAGTCCCGAATGTCTTTGGCAGAAGAGGCCAGTCTCCGTTCCAACAGGGGATACTCCTGTTCATGACGCACTAGTTTCTCCACAAGGGCCTGTTGTTCCTCCAATAGAAGCCCCTTCAAACGTTTAATTTCCTTCCTTGCCTCTTCTTCCTGACAGGGAACACCACTCATGCGTTGACTAAGAATCATCGCATGATAGACACGGGTCTGTTCTGTGATTTTGGTAAGGATTTCTAAGGGCTCCACAGGATTCGGAACAACCTTCCCCTTCTTCCAGATGCGGTACTCCTGTATTACCTCATGGCAGTCCCCAATTGTCAAAGAAGGATTGACTGGGCCATCCGACTTATTCAGAATCTTCAACTCTTGTTCAATGGTGTGTAGGCGTTCATCAAGACCCTGAAAGCGAACCTCCTTTCCACTAGGCTTTGTAATCCCCCCTTCAATCCTCTCATCATTAACAAGGCCCTCCAAGCGCCCCCTCTCGTCCTTCAATACCTGTACGTTCTCACACAAAACTCCATCAGCCATTCCATCATACTCAGCCCGATACTCTTCCAACCTCTTTAACGCAAAGACCTTCGGGGGCAAGGCCGACCATCCCCCATGGGCTTCTTGAATCTGGACTTCCAGGTCCATCAGCAATCCCTGTCCCTCTTCTATCCCCTCTTCTAAGGCCTCCCTGTTGGCATTCACCTTGGCCTTTTCAGCCTTTTTCTGGACGCCGGCCAGATAGGTCTCATATAAATCAGCAACAGCGTTATGGCACCGCATACCATCTTTCAAGAGGCGTTCCAAACTCTGAATGGCGCTCAAGGAGAAGACGCTATCAATGAGTCGCTTCTGATTGGCAGGCCCACTTTGGAAGAAGGCACAGTCGCCATTCTGGGTGAGCATACAGGAACTGAGGAATCCTTCCTTGGTGCCAATGTGTTCTTGAACCCATTCTTTGACAGCGCGAACCCCTTCTTTGACCGGCTCTGAAACGCCAATGCGTAGGACCTTGATGCTTACAAGACGGATAATATCCTTCCCAAGTTGAACCCTACGATCCAGAACCTGTTCAATACAATACTCCACCTTGTTCAAATAGAAGAGGATACGTGACATGGCATGCTCCCCGCTCGGCATTTTTGTATTAAAGATGGCCACCGAATAATTGTTGTCTTCCCTACTTGGAAACCCGTCCCCAAATAGGGACCAGCAAACAATTTCAAAGAAGTTGGATTTGCCATAGCCGTTCTTGGCATTGAGGACGACGAGGTTGCTGTCCATGGCCTCAAAGTTGAAGTGGTTATTAGCCCCATAATTGAAGAGCCAGGACCATTCCACCTGTTTCAGTTTCATGAAGGTTTTACAACTGACCACAGTCTCCATTTCCCTTTGTAAAGCCACGGCATACTTGTGTAAAGACTCATTGTACTTGCGTATCTTATCGTCCAAAGGTCCCTCTGTCTTCATAAGAATCTTACTCGGGTCCTGAAGCCATTCCTTCCAGACCTGATTTGTCTTAACGGCCTCGGCAGTACAATTCTCTTCAATGAACTGAATCCAGGTCTCAGGTTGATTGAGGGAATTCACATCCAACTCCTCCACTTCCCTGTCGCCTTCATTGACAATCACATTCGTCTTTGTAGGTGGATACATCTCCTGAATGCTCAGAACCACCCTGTCGGCATCTGTCAGGGCAGACCGAATATCCTCTAAGAGTTCCGCATTACAGCGAACCCCCTTTCCCAGAACTCGGACATGAACGGTGGTAGGAAACCAGGATTCTCCGATACAGTCATCTAACAATAAAGGCTCTCCCTTCTGGACAAGAACCTTCATAACACCTTCCTCGTCAATCTGGAGTTTGAGGAAACCATAGGTATTGGGCACATGATGTTCATGGACGAGGCCCTTTGTCAAGTCCCATTCCAGGTAGCCATGGCCCAGAAGGGATTCACCGAAGTCCTGTTGTACAAGGGAGCCAGGGTAGGCCCAGGTGCCCTTCTCTACCTTGTAGATGCCAGGACTCACAAGGGTCGCCCGATTCACCTGTTGAAGATGGATATCTCCCAGAAGCACCATGTCATACCCGTCAAACCATTCTAGAGGATAGCCATTGGGACTATCATAGAGAAATCCATTCTGAAGTCGGGCTTTGGTAATGGAGCCATGAAAGAGGGCTACTGAATGAGTCACCTTGGAGGAGAAGGTAGGTTTGGGGAAGGGCACGAGGTCCCGGCTGATTCCTGAGGTGGCGTTGGCCAGAAGGGCGTCCTGAATGGCTACGAGGCCGAGTCCAACGTTCTCAAATTCATGGGTCCCTGTCTTATCCAAATAGGTGATGTTGGGATAGTTGTTCTTCATGATGGCGCTGATGAAGTCCTTCTCATCAGGAAGATCCTGGCGATAATCATGGTTCCCCCTGATAATGACGGTCTTGGACAGGTTGGACAGGCCTTGGAAGAAGTGATGGGCGATTTCGTAGCCAGGGGGGTTCAGGACATTCTTATGATGGAAGATGTCCCCAGGGACAACGATGAGACCCGTTTTTGCTTGAATGGCGGCATGGGTACGGAGTTTGTCAAAGAGGGTATCAAACACACTTCTGTATTCATCTTCACGACTCCGTTCAGTATCTCCTGCCCGAATATGGATATCGGATAGGTGGAAGATATGGGTAATGGGCATTTTTGAGTATGACTATGTGTCTATACTAAATCAAATTTAGGTTGGCTGATTCTTTCTTTCAGTATAATAGGGAATGAAGCATGCGAAACCACGCCTTCGTTATAAAAAGACCCGAAAAATGCGGTTTCGCATGAGGGGTGGAAATCCGTTACGGGATATGTCAATCAGAGCATTTATAGCATATATACGTACCGCAGTAGCATCCCTATTTCGAGCAGAGGGAGCAGCAGCGGGACGGGCGGCTGGAGAGGTGGCTGTAGAGGTTGGCGCACCTTTGGCCAGAGAAGGTGCGGCAATTGCTGGACAGGCGGCCAGAGAAGGTGCTGTACTTGCTGGACAGGCGGCCAGAGAAGGCGCTGTACTTGCTGGACAGGCAGGTAGAGTGGTTGAACAGGTTGTTCTCCCTTTGGCTACACGATATGGGCAGGTGGCAATAGGAACTCTTACTGGGGTTGCTACTTTTGCTAGTACAGCGGTTTTGAGTGCGGCAGGTGCCGTGGGGACAATAGTTTTTAGTACATTGGGGCAAGCACTTGGACGTTCTGTAATGACAAATCGACAAGGAGTGATAACTTTATTCCGTGTTTTGTATAATGTTTCCAATGTGCTATATCATAGAATAATGACGAGAGCTGCGGTGAATGCTGCGGCAGCAGGGGCACGTCCTGCTGCGCAAGTAATAGGTCGTTTAGTACCGGTTGGTGAGAGAGTAGTAGGGAATGCTGTTGCGACAGCAGCAGCAGAAGCGGCAGCGGCAGTCAGGCCACCAATACCAACGACTGGTCCAATAACACGAGCAATTTTAGAGGATTTATTTGCTCCAGAACATGCTGCTGGTGCTCCAAAACTCATCGCAGAGTTCTTTAAAGCAAATCCTAATATGAAAGTGCCATCTGATTTTCTGAAGGCAGTCAAACTTCCAGAGAAAGTGTTGGCTCAAAAGACAGGATTTATTGAAAAATTGATATCAAGTGGTCGGCTTGAAGGATCACCTGCGGATATACTTGAAGTAGCAAGTAAGTATATAGGAAAGCCAGAAGCGGAACGTATATTAGCAGGTATAGCAAATCCTGCTGTAGGTGCTCGTGCGGCTGCGGAGGCTGCGATAAAGGCTATACCAGAGGGATCTACTCGGGCTCAAGAAATAGCAAAATATATGATGAACAGTTTAGAAACGACGGTTACTGCTGAAGCAAAACTGATAGGAGAAGCGACAAAAGCAGCAGCAGAAGCACCAAAAATATTACCAGGTACAAATCCAACAAACGCGCAAAGATTACAAGGTATAATGAACGCATTTTTACAACGATTTAATAGTTTGTTTAATTCTTCTCCAAGTGATATAGAGATATTACATAGATTAGTTCCAAGTGCTGGAAATATTGGACATATATTAGGTACAGGTGGTACAAATGCTGGAATCGCAGCATATAGTACATGGCTCAACAGGGCACGAGAGATACTTATAAGACAAATGCCACCTGATACACAACGTATTTTTATGGAGACTATGACACCTGAAGTAATGGGTCAATTTCGTCAAGGTATGATGCGAGTATTTGCTCATGATGCGGCATTAGCAGAAGAGGTAATTGAAAACTTTGCTCTTCGTGTTATACCACATATAAATGATGGGTCACGCCCTGCTATAGATATATTTTTAGCAGCAATACGTAATACACCTGTGAATGCGGGTAGAGCAGTGTTAGATTTAATTGAGTCTGTAGCAGGTCGTGTAGCGAGAGATGCGGCATCTCTCGCCTTATCAAGGGCAAGAATGGTAGGTAATTTACCAGCACGATTATTGGGTAGATTAGCTGTAGGAGGACTAACAGGGGGTGTAGGATTATTTGCGGTTATGCTTCAAGGAACGCCAAATGGGGGAGGATTAGGACAGGCTGGAAGATTCGCAGGAGCAGCAGATGGTATACGAGATAGAGTATATCAGTGGTTTGGAATACAATTATGGGAAAATCCACCTGCTGATAATTCATGGGGTGGTCAATTAGCCGCTGCTGGAGGATTTGAGAGTGTGGCAGCAATGACAGCCTGGTTGGCAACACAGGGACGACAGTGGTTATGGAGTAATATGGGTTATATTCTTGGGTCATTTAGTGCGGGGACTGCCGCAGCTTTTGCCTATTTTAGAAAACCACTGCCACCAAAGATTCCGTTAGAACCTACAGAAGAAGAAGAGCTTGCTGTATTAGTAGAGGCTGGAGCAAGAGAGATAGCTTCCCCATCTTCGTCTTCGTCTTCCTCATCTTCTTCCTCATCTTCTTCCTCATCTTCATCTTCATCTTCATCTTCCACAGGAAGACCTCCCACAGTAAGACCTCCCACAGAAAGACCAAGATCACATTCACTTGGAGGATATAAAAAACGAAGAACCGTTAGAAAATATAGATAACCACCTTTCATTAATATCCAAGTTCTTAGAATACCAATCTAAAAACTTGAATACATCTAAATACAATACAAAATATAGAATGGCCCTCTTCATAAAGTCAGAGTTGTCAGAAACATCCAAGACGCTCTTCACAAAGAAGATAGAGCAATGGCTAAGTTGGACGGCGCACAAAGACCTCAAGAAGTTACTCAAGAACCCCGAGGAGTCTATGAAGACCTTGGAGACAGTAGAAGGCATCGCACATACCCCGACAAATCATCACCATTATCTTTCAGCAGTCATAGCCTATTTACGGCATGAGAAGGTAAAGGGACTAGGAGAGGAGACCCAGAATAATCTTATGAAAGAATGGATTCTAATTCGGGAGAAGAACTCAATTCCCATTAAGGAACACTATTTGGAATCCAAACCAACAGAACGTCAAGCAGATAAGGCAGATATGAAGTGGACTGACATTCTCAAAGTCCGTGATGAACTTCCGATTGGACAAGAGAAACTCCTTCTGGGATTCTATACCTATCTGAATCCAGTCAGAGCAGATTACTTTGCCACGGAATTAATTCCAGAAGGGAAGGTGGCAAAGGAGCCCAACTATATTCTTCTCAAAGACCGAAAGGTTGTTCTGACAGATTTCAAGACCAAGGGGCGATATGAGAAGATAGAGCAGACCATTCCTCCAGAACTGATGGTCATTCTGGAAGCAGACTTGAAGGAGAGGCCAAGGAACTATCTCTTTAACCCGCCTACAGGGGGGGATACAGGGTATGATAGGAAGCAGTTCAGTTCTTGGGCATGTAGGACGTTGACACGTGTTCTGAAGCATCCAATGACCTTGGTAGTTCTGAGACATTTATATATTAGTCAAATGGATCTATCAAAACCAGTAAAAGAGTTGAATGAGACTGCGAAGAACATGGGACACAGTGTATCAATCCAGAAGTTCTATGAATGGAAATAATCCTTAACTCTATAACAAATTAGTTAGTAAGTAAAGCAAGAGTAGTAAGAGAACTAATAACAGCTATATGCATAGACATATGCCATAGGGTAGCATACGCAATATTAGGATGCCATATAAATTGTCTATATTGATGACCAATCCAGAACATGAGAATGGAGTATAGAATTCCAGGAACTGGAACTAAGCCAATCCCATTTTCAATTGCCCAGAGGGTATGAAGAACAGCTAATATATTGGCAGTGGCTACATCAATATAGAACAGTGGTGTCAATTTAGTGGCATGGTATATTCCGCTAAATGCGACAACAGCAATGTTGCTGTAATAAAGATGCCAAATACCTCTGTATGCGAATAGGGTTGCTGGCAACAGGAAGGTTGTGCTTGTAGCAACGAGCCATGGATTTGGATTCATAGTAGTATAACTAGTATTTTCTTTAGCCTCAAGAAGACAAGAAGTATATTTGGTAGTTGTATGAATAAATCAACCAAAGATACAAGTATAGTTCCAGAACACAAGAACACTCCAGAACACAAGAACAGTTCCGGAGTTCTTAAAATGACAAAATGACAAAATAACAAAATCCAAAAAATGTAAAAAAGAAAGTCTGGAGAGCTTTGGACTTCCTGGAAGGTTTTGGAAATCAAAAAAATGGTAAATTAAGAAATTGGTAAAGTTGAGAACTCCAAGAACACAAGAACTCCGGAATGAACTCCGGAAGAATCTGGTAGCCGCCTACGGCGGCGAGCAACTTTTATAAGGATTTATTGAATATCTCTGGTATTTTGTTCTCTAAAACTACCAACTCAATACCTTCTTTGGTAGTTCTGAGAAGTGTTCTCTAGGATTCTGGTAGTTCTTGTAGGTGTTCTCTAGGAATCTGAGAAGTGTTCTCTGGGATTCTGGTAGTTCTGAGAAGTGTTCTTGGTAGTTCTGAGAAGTGTTCTTGGTAGTTCTGGAGTGTTCTGGGGGAATCTGGTTGCCGCCTTCGGCGGCGAGCAACTTTTGGTAGGATTTATTGATTTTCTCTGGTATTTTGTGCCCTGAAACTACCAACTTCAACTTTGTTTGGTAGTTTCAGGATTCAAACTACCAACTTTATTTCCTCTTTGGTATTTTGCGCCCTAAAACTACCAAATGTGGTATTTTGCGCCCTGAAATTACCAACTGTGGTATTTTTAGCCCTGAAATTACCTAGTTGAGATGAATAATATTCATCTCAACTAGGTAATTTCAGGGCTAAAAATACCAC
>Ga0209550_10000682_pt1 | contig 32372 bp, 29 predicted proteins | sample LauGreSuBDMM15SN_2_FD_187567 | JGI IMG/M metagenome (GOLD analysis project Ga0209550, IMG submission 187567) | Freshwater lake microbial communities from Lake Michigan, USA - Su13.BD.MM15.SN (SPAdes) (version 5) | ecosystem: Environmental > Aquatic > Freshwater > Lake | place: Lake Michigan... | reverse complement strand
TATTCCTCTAATTCTGTATGAGAATAGTCTTTGCAATTGTCCGCAATTTCCATTACTTCATATAATTCAGTAAACTGTACTTTACATGTGTGCAACAAGTAATGATGAAGTGCTTTAAACCGGGGACTGTATTTTAGTTTTATTATTTCTTTTGAAGTAGGATATGCAGTGACGTAATAAACTTTTTTATGAGATGGAATTTCAATAAAAGATTCGGTCGTATTTTTTATATAAGATAACAATTTTGCATAATAAGTTTCCGGAATATTTTTATACAAAAAATATGCAATAGATATGACAACAACAATACGAATATCACTTGTTATTCTTCCTGATAGTTCTCCAATCAGTTTTGAATATATAGTCATCTCGATTATTTGAGTATAGTCTAGCATAATTAGTATTAGTATTAATAGAATACTAATAATAATTTTATATTAGTTTTGATTATTGATTATCATAACGTATGTTTTGTGTAATAGAAACGTTATGTTGAAAATAATCTCGGTATATCTTTTTGTAATTCTTCCATGTCTTTTAAACTTAACGGTACATTTTTATTGTGTGCCTCCCAAAAATATCGACAAAATGCCCATTGGAACTCCATTTGTGCTTCTAAACTTGGATAAGTCTTAAATAAATAAGTACGTATTTTTTCTGGCAACAAAGTCAATTGTTCTGGAGGTAATACATAACTTAATTGGGTATATGGAGAAAATGGTGCATTTGTATTTGGTACAATAAACTCGGATGCAAAATGGGGAACATATTTTATCAAGTCTGCAAATAGCGGCGGATAATGATAGTTATATTTCCATTTCCAATCTGGACACCCTTTCGTGTAATACTTGAATACCCATTCCAAACCTTCTAAATAATTTATAGAAACGGACTTTGCAAACATATTGTCATCAATATGTTCTGGTTTATGGAATAATGCATTGTAATACCGAGTTTCCCAATGTGCTTCCTTTGGTGCTATATATTTTTCTTCCGTCCTAAATATAACCGGAACATTGTTAACCAGCTCCTCCTTTTCCTTTGGAGTAGTTTCAGGCCATTGGCGTCGGTCCCATTTGTCCCTAAGATCATATTCTTGTAATAGAAGATTATGTTCGTTTTTTGCCAATTCTTTAACCAATATATTTACGTTTTTCCAAACAATTTGTGTTCCGTCCTTTGTTATTAAATATTGACCTGGTTTTGCGACAACTTGGCGATATGTATCTAGCAATACCTGTATTCCGTGAGTCCGAATATTCAAAGCCGGGAAATGTGGTAAAAAATCGTTTCCTAAGAAAAAACACAAAAATACATAATCAAATACGCGATATCTGTCATAGAAACTACTTGTGCGATTATTATTGGTATTGTTGACACAATCCATTTCTTGAGAAATAGACTTCATTAGTTTGTGCACATTTAAAAATAGCGGCAATTTACTGTCGGCCTGCGTAGAATGTTTATTTCGATTTGTATCTCCAAATACATTGGCTTCTCTGAAAATATAAATATTGTAGCAATAAATCGTATGAAATATAGATAACATAATAAGATCCGAATCTAATCCGTATATAGCGACATTTTCTTGGCGATTAGCGTTTGCTCTCAAATGTTCGTACATTTTATGTTCTCCTTCACCGGGGTCATTCGACCCGGAAACAATAATTTGTTTTACACCATATACAGATTCTTTGTTTTCAAACTCGCGCGCAATCTGATAAGACAGCGTATTCATAAAATCGGTTCCTGGAGTAATAGCTGCAGTATTCCATCGGGATTTTTTGGTAATAAACGGCAGTGTGGCTAAATATTGCGATTTGTATCGACGAGTGCGTTGCTGTTCCATTTTAGCAAACGGGGCAACACCGTCAAATGCAATATAGATATTGGACGAAGGATTAATAAAATGAATGTATTTTTTGATATTGGCAATTACATCGGTAATAATAGTCCGTTCAATTTCGGCCATATTCATTGTTTGATAAGATTCTTGTTTTTCTAAACTGTGAAAAGCATCGTATATAATTGAATTGCAATCCATATACAATTTTGAAAAGGGGGTTCTAGCAATATTTTTTTGATAATGCAAAGTGTTCAATATATGCACGTGGTTTTTAATAATATACGAAAAATAACTTGGTATTCCCATTGTGCTATGTTTCCGTATTGGGTATATCTATCTATAATATCGAATTGTGTTTATGTAGTTTTTTATAAATAATATACGGATACTAATGTGTTTTATTCTATGAATATACATTATATCTTTGTAGTATGAAAAAAAGTCCTAAAGATTCAATACTGAAAAACACGGTAAAAATAAAAACGGCATTGCAAAATAGTAATATGGAAACAATGCAGTTTATCCGTGAAAAAACATTTTATTTCCAAGAAATAATGAAGCGCACAATTTTATCTATTCAAAACTACAAAAAACACGATATATTTAGTAATAGTGATGTTTCGCTCTGTATACAAAACATTAATGATCTTTATGACAAATCAAATGAAATCATTGAAAGGGTTGCTAATGCAAACTGTTGCGAAGGTTCTCCTGATTTAAAAGATTATACTGAGAACTTGATTACATTATTGCAACAAATTATTGATAAATTATCCGTTATTATTTGCGGATTTGGAACTAGTTCATTCGACGATTTGCTATACGTATGTATAGGTTCTCAATACAAAAATATTTTTTGTGAAACTGCCGAATTACAAAACAAGATTGAACTAATTAGAAAATACGTACATCCAATTGGATATAAAACAATTCAAGGAAAGCCAGACAAATCCGCGTATACGCTATGTTCAAATAAAATAGTCGAAGATATAACGCATATGGAACGTTCTCATAATTACGAATGTTATGATATTGAATCCACACAACAAACTAAAACAAACTTTTACAGCAAAATATATGGAATACGTGTTGTTTTACAAGATGAATCTAGTCAAAAAGCCATTGTAGTAACCGGTATTATTGATGATATAGTAGTAAAATGTGTATCAGGATCGTATATAATGAAACGCCGAAAAGACATACTTAAAAGTCTACCGGATGGTTCGTTAATAGATAAAATTATTTTGGAAAGATTTATTGATATGATGTCTCTCAAAGATTTTTTGATATGGGGAAACGAAGATATTTACAAAAAATATTGGTTGGTAGTAAAGGATGTATCTATGGTTAAACAAACCAAAACAGATGCATTGATTAAACGGTTTGTAGAAATGGATGTGTTTTCACAGAGAACAATGCTTTTGAACTTATTGGCATACGATATAGATGACGAGATTAGATATATAACTTATATGCTATATGATGTTATTACAGCAAATAATGTATGTGGTTCAACAACTAATTCAGCAAATCAAAATTATGTCGTAGGAGAAACTCTTAATACCCGGGACCAAATACTTATCTATGATAGTTTTCCTTGGCCAGCTAAAATGCAGTTCAAAGACGTTATGAAGTTTACGGTAAAATATACTCAGGATATGATAAATAAATATGATATTAATCGCGTATCAATAGAACAACAAATCTATTTAATGAAAGTTCCTGAATATATAAAAGAAAAAGCCATAGTGAAATTAAAAGAAATAAAAGGAAAAGGGGACGACACGAGTTCGAAAGCGAAACAATATTTAGAGGGCTTGTTAAAAATACCGTTCGGGGTCTATAAAGAAGAACCCATTTTAAAACGCGTCAAAACAAATAATGCAAAGTTTATACAACTACTATTGAAACAAACTATACCAGCTGCGCTAAAAATGAAAATACCCAAAAAACCTAGATATACAAATATCGAATTACTAAAATATACATCGGCTATATCCGGCGACCTTGCAAAACAAATGGATGCATTTTTATTGGAGACGTTGCATATCAAACTTGGAACAAACCGCGTAGCTGAATATGCTCCGCTCACTACCGGTGAATCCAAAACAATTTCAAATATAGCAAAATGTTTACAGGATTATATTGTAAGAGACAGTTTATCTTTTGTATTTAGCAAAAAAAAGAAGGAAACCCGCGAACAAATATACAGGTTTCTAAATACATATCCGGCATACAAATCCAAAATATACAATTATATAACAAAGGACGTTGGTTCTCCTTTATCAAAAAATAATTCGGAAATAATCGACATACAAACCGAAATTGCAAATACGGAGAAAGATATGAATACTATATCAGAAGTTCTAAATGAATCTATACATGGACACGATTATGCAAAAAATCAAATACTGAAAATAATTGGTCAATGGATGAATGGAGAACAGACCGGTTATTGTTTTGGATTCGAAGGTTCTCCCGGAGTCGGAAAAACATCAGTTGCCAAAAAAGGATTGGCGAAATGTTTAATAGATGAGAATGGACAATCTAGACCATTTGCATTTATTGCATTAGGTGGATCGTGTAATGGTTCTACGTTAGAAGGTCATAGTTATACATATGTCAATTCAATATGGGGTCGCATAACGGATATTTTGATGGAATCTAAGTGTATGAACCCTATTATTTACGTGGACGAATTGGATAAAGTTAGCAAAACTGAACATGGTAAAGAAATCATCGGTATACTGACACATTTAATAGACACGACACAGAATGATTGTTTTCAGGACAAATATTACAGTGGTATAAACCTCGATTTGTCTAAAGCTCTATTCATTTTTTCGTATAATGACCCCGATAATATTGACCGGATATTGTTGGACCGTATTCACAGGGTTCGTTTTGACAATTTGACTATAGACGATAAAATGATCATTGTAAAAGACTACATATTGAAAGAAATCAATGAAAAGATGGGGTTCTCCGATACAGTTCAATTAACGGATGAAATAATAGAATACATTATAGAAACGTATACATTGGAACCCGGGGTGCGAAAACTTAAAGAAGTGTTATTCGATTTGTTTGGCGAAATAAACTTGGAACTATTAAGATCAACAAATGAGAACATTATTATCCCACTGAATATTACTATAGAGGATTTAGATTCAAAGTATTTGAAAAAATACCATAAAGTACAAGAAACGAAAATACCCGCGAAAAGTGCAATAGGGATTATTAATGGATTATGGGCAAATGCTTTAGGAAAAGGCGGAATAATACCAATCGAAACAATGTTTTTTCCGTCGTCGTCATTTTTAGAATTGCGATTGACCGGGTTGCAAGGAGATGTTATGAAAGAAAGTATGAATGTTGCGAAAAGTTTGGCGTGGAAACTGACACCTAGTGAAAAGAAAAAATCGCTTTTGAAAGTATTTGAAGAAACTAAATGCCAAGGGCTACATATACATTGCCCTGAAGGTGCGGTTTCTAAAGATGGGCCATCCGCTGGAACTGCCATAACAGTTGCTATATATAGTTTATTGAATAACCTAGTAATAAGTCATAATGTCGCTATAACCGGAGAAATCAACTTACAAGGACAAGTTAGTTCTATTGGTGGGTTGGACGCGAAAATATTGGGCGGTATTCGAGCGGGTGTAAAAACCTTTTTATATCCAGAATCAAATCATAGAGACTATGAAGATTTTATGGAAAAATATGCAGAAAAGGCATTTTTAGAAGGAATACAGTTTCTCGAAATAAGTTCTATAGAGCAGGTTATTGCCCATATTTTTGACAATAAGTAATAGAATACAAGAAAGAATCGAAGATCATTCGCATATTTTCCGGAGGAAATAAACTTTCTAATAGCTATATATACATTCATTATGTCAGAAAAGTTAAATCTTAATTATATTTTATATACGGCATTTAGATTATCGCCTTTTATTGTTGTCAGCTTTTTTACATTATCATCTGTATTGAACCAAGATTTGAAAGGCGTTGTTTATTTGGCGGGGTTGTTGTTTGCGTCTTTTTTTGCGGTTATTATTAGCGCAGCATTGAAGTTTCCTGCTATAATTAGCACGCCAGAAAATGATGCAGTGTGTAATAGTTTGACATTGACCGATACCGGTAGATTATCTAAAATACCACTTGGTATGGTTGTGTTTTCCTTTACATTCTTTTATTTGGTAGATATTATTGTCAAGTATAACTTGGTTATGCAAAATATACCGACCTTGATATTGTTTCCAGTATTGATTATTGCCGAAGCATTTTGGAACAGAAAATATCAATGTTCAACATTTATACAACTAGGGTTGGCTCTGGCGATAGGTTCATTATGTGGATTTGGTTGGGCACAAATAATACGAAGAACTGGAGCAGTCCAATTGCAATATTTTAACGGAATAAATAACGGAGCAGTATGTTCTCGTCCTTCTAAACAAAAGTTTAAATGCACAATAAAATAGATTATTGTACAGCGGAGAACACGCTATTAGGTATTATTTTACTATAGATTTTTACAAATATAGTAAAACGTTGTTAGTATTATATTATGGTTGAAAATGTTGCAGGTTATTGCCTAGCCATTTTTTTATTTCTACTACAAGTCGTTTTCTATGAAAATCATCAGCAATCATACGAATACTATAAGATTTATCTAATAAATTAACTAAAAAATGATTTATTATATTCATTGTATTTGCTTTAGAGTATTTTTCACGTAAAAGTTCTCTCGGAAATTGTGCGAATCCTTTACGTTTATTTACTTCATTGTGAAATGTATAGAAGAACTCGATTAATTGTTCTTTAGTTTTTATTGTATTTAAGTTCGTATTTGCTAAATAAGTACTTGCGTGTTGAGAACAAGTTGGACAAGGTAAGTTTCTGCAAATACTAGTAATCAATTGCAACAATTCTACACGTACGGTTGCAAAACTTTCGGGGTTAACCTTTTCTGCAATAGTATGAAAGAAAAACCACACAGGTTCTCCCCATTTCATTTTTTTTTTCGATGGATCTTCAGGGACTTCTTTAATTGTTTGTACAGGTTGGTTAGATGGTTGTTGCCGACGAACGAATTGATTCATACCAAATACATTCATCATAGCAATATTATCTGTATTAACAGACGGCGGTAATGTTGACCTAGGCTTAGAGAACATTATATTCATTATTAGTTATATACTATTGGTAAAAAATAAAAATGAGTTTTACTAAATGACATAGTAAAATAAAAATACATATAAAAATATATAGTATATAGTATATACTATATATACAAATGGAAACAAAAGAACAACTAATAAAATGTGTTAAAGAATGGGTACGTATTGATAATGAAATACGTCAATTACAAAAAGAACAAGCCGCTAGAAAAACCGATAAGAAAAATATTTCAAAAGACTTAATGGAAGTTATGCGCAAAAATGAAATAGACTGTTTTGATTTAAAGGATGGACAGCTTATGTATACTAAAAAAAATGTCAAAAAACCCATAACCAAAAAAAATCTGGTTGGTATATTAGCTAATTTTTATGGAGGTGATGTAGAAAAAGCAGTAGAATTAAATGAGTTCATTATGGAGAATAGGGAAGAAGTAGTTAAAGAGAGTATTGTGCGAAAAGTGTTCAAATCTGATATATAATGAATAATACGTATTATGTCTACACTAATCCTAGTTCGGGAATAGTATACCCCCTTTCGGTTTTTACACATTTGGCGATGATTTGAGGATTTTCACGTTCTGCTAAAATATCTTCCGTTTTATAAACATTATTGTATTTATCGATGTAATAGACGATTCCTTTAATTTCTTCCGCAATGACTTCCAATTTTTGTGTTGTATGTTGTACTTGTTCTGAACCATCCTCTGACATAAACCCGTGAGGAACGCCTTTGTTATGTGTTCCACAGAACTCGCATCCTTCTTTTCTTTGCCGGGTGCATTGTTCTCCATTTGCCCTTCTAGCATTGCAACGATTTAATGTTGGTATAGCATTTTTGACCCGTTTGCGCTTTACGAAGTCTTCTTTCGTGAGAACTAGCCGGTTATAGTCATACGCATATTCGAGCAATTCGTTTATTTTTTGTTTTTCCTGAAACTCCAATTCAGTTATTTTGCATCGGATATTGTCTTTGAATCCGGTAACATAGGTTTCAATACGTTTGTTAATATTCTTTTCCATTGTTAGTAATATAATTGATGCTAAATGATATAAAGGATGACGAGATGTTTCTATTTCAATTTTGTAATAGTATTTATTGAAAACTACTTAAACCAGCGATATAGACATTTTTATTACAAAAATATGCTATACGAATTATATAGCATATTTGAATCAGCATATCATTGATTACTACTAGACATCAAGCACAACATTGATCACACGATGACATTAGTATTGGTTGAATAAATTGGTTATATTTCCAGTTATCCGAATCATTTGATTCCAAACTATAGTGGCAAGAATGGCATTGTAATACATGCCTTTCGCATCTATAACATTTTATCAAAAAAATACCACATCTACATATTCGTTTTGTTTCTAATTTATCTAAAGCATACCAGGAACAAAACTCATCATCTAACACAAATATTTTTTTTATGCCATTATCTCTCTCGCCTATATAGTGAACATCACAGTTGTTATACATTCGTATTTCAAACTCAGTAAGTTCGTCAGTGTCATTTGATTTTGGTAAAAGTGCAGAACTATTAATTTTACAATTATTCATTTTTTTATTATATTTGCGATGCATATTGAACCTAATAATAGTTATAAGGCGTTTAATATTTAAGTTGTTTGTATTCACATATATAAGTGTATTTACATCCAGTCATCTGGTTTTACCTTTGTTCCTCCTGAATACGCCACTGCAAATCCTTGTTCAATCATCCAAGTATTGATACATACATCATCCAAATATACATCTGCCAATAGTCTACCGTATTTCTCCGAACTGGTATTTTTTAATTGCACGATTTTGTTCATTAGTTTCGTCTGCAAAGTATCGCGAATATGTTTAGCCAAATCCTTTTCCTTTTGTGTCTGGCCTTTTATTTCTGGGGTATCAATGCCGTTCAATCGTACTGCAATGCGATATACAGGTGATTTAGGATAGGGTAGTTTTGCTGCAATAGTAATTGTATCGCCGTCATATACCTTTATTACTTTACCATACGTAACTGGTGGAACAAAGGGGATTGTGTTTTCATAAGATATATTGGAAAAATCTTCAGGTGGCTCGGCAATAGTTATACTTGACATACAAGAACATACAAATATTGATAATAATACTTTATATAGATTTTGAAACATTATAATATTTGAGTTGGTTGTTATGTTATGTGTTTGATATGTATTTTGCATTACAAATCAATTTTATACATTCCAAATGTATATATGTTTTTGTTTTGTAATTTATATAAGTGAAGATTTCATAAAAACCATAAACTTTTGAGTTTATATTACAAATGTAATATATTTTAAGTAATATATAATTAATGTTTAGTGAAAATCAAATACGAAAATTATATATTGAAAAGGTTAAATTACCAGAATCCTATTTTAAAAAATATGAAATACTTCCTAAGTGTCCCGTATATAAGTATAATTACAACTGGAAAAATCATGATTTTCCAAGGGTATGGTGTATCTTAGATTTTATTGAATGGAACAAAAAACACAACATTAAAATCAATCATCTTGGTTATACATATAATGACTCAGAATTAGAATTTATAAACCCTGCAAGAGCAACTTTTATTCCTTATCCCAAATATGATTTACATACTGTTGGAAATTATTTTAAAAACGAGTTTGATTTTTTTATATTTAGCCAAACCCTTGAACATTTATATAATCCATTTGAAGCTGTAAAACAAATTTATGAAATAATAAAACCAGGTGGTTATGTATTTACTTCTGTACCTACACTTAATATTCCTCATTGTACACCTATTCATTTTAATGGATTTACACCAATGGGATTAGCTATGTTATTTAAAACCGCAAACTTTGAAATTATTGAAATCGGGCAATGGGGTAATTATGATTATATACAAAAATTGTGGAAGACTCATTCTTGGCCAGGTTATGATGAATTGAACATAAGCAATGTTGTTTCAAACGAAGAATGTAATGTTTGCCAGTGTTGGATTTTGGAAAAAAAATTATAAATAGTTTGAGTTTATACCTTTGCACATTTATACAAGAAAATACACTGTCAATGAAAATTATATTCTCAATAATACAATATCAAAATAGAAAAACCAAAAAGGCAAAAAAGTAAAAATAAACACTAAACTTCATTTTACACAAGAAATTAACTAACTATACAAATATTTATTTGTCTAAAACATACCAAATATTTTTGAATATACTCCTTGGGCTTGGTTGCAAGCATCAATCAACATATCTTTACAAACGCGACGCCCTTCATTTCCCAAATCTCTCGCAAATGCAATACGGATAATACTATGCGATAAATGCGGATGGAACTTTTTGAAACCGCAAAATGACAATGCCTTTTCTCCTTCGTAATACGACTTGTATAACACAAACTCGATCACTTTTCCAATCGTATAATCTTCGTCTTCCAACATAATATCATAACAATTATCCATTGTAGTATCGCTACGGTCAATCTGAACTATATCACTATTAATTGCGTCAATCATTGCAACGAATTTATTTTGTAATACTGCACACCCTTTTTTAATGATACTGCGGTTATCATATACTCCCACTGTTTGGACCACGAAATCGAATGATTCGGGTTTGAATATGCGTTGCGCGTCCAGTGTATTGAAATTATTTTTATGGAAATTGATTTCTTGTTCGGTCATACCATCACTTACCAATTTAGCTAAACGTTCTTCCCAAGCCGCGGCGATTTTAGTTGAATCCGGAGTATTTGCATATGCACATTTAGAAACCACGTTATACATACTATTTACTTTAGCCATAGATACTGAAAACTCGGCCGTCAGTTTTAAATGTTCTCCTGGAATAGAATCGCTTATTTTAGGTTTCAATCTCACAAAATCTATGTATTGCGATGTAATACGATTGGCCGGGAAAATACGTTTGGTTTCTTTCTCCGTTAAATAATTTCCGGTTGATTTGTTGCGAATGCGAAAATCCTCGGTGGTCACATATATAACATTATCTGTATCGTTTTTTACGTCGACTTCTAATACGTACTTGTCTGTCAAAATATCCAGGTCGGTTTCGTGAATTGGGATACAACCTAATCGCTGTTTGATGATTTCATTATGGAGGCGACTAGTATTTATTTCCACATTACATTTGTTGTTTTCATACGTATCGGTAATAAATGCATATGTAGGTATTTCCGACAACATAATACGACGAAGTGCGTTTGCTAAACTCACATTTACGCTACTAAGAGTGAAACTATAAATATCACCGTCCTCACTTTGATTAGTAATAGCAGGGTTCATTTTTCTTCTAAAATATACTGGTATTATAATATACAATAACTAGAATTAATTCTAAATCAATTTTCTATTGTATTTTTGTTTATGGAGATTTTGATAAAGATTTTTATAGATTATTTATTGTTATGTTATAACCGATATAAAGAGGATATTCTATATAAGAATAGCCATATTGGGAATAATCGATATGGCTCAATGGTCGGTCCTGTAGTGTAGTGGTTATCACTCCAGACTTTGAATCTGGAAACCTGAGTTCGAATCTCGGCAGGACCTATGAGAAAAGTGGCTAATAGTACCCGCTTCAATGTGCTTTCTTAGCTCAGTCGGTAGAGCATGCGGCTGTTAATATCTTGATGTATGAGTAGCTTCGCTTAACCCATACATCAAGTATGATGCTGCAGATAAAAACTAATTCTAAGCTTCGCTTAGACTGAATCAGTTGTTATCTACAGGCAGTTACCGCAAGGTCATAGGTTCGATCCCTATAGAAAGCGTTTGTGTAATATACGTTGCACAATATAAACTTTAGGTGGTTTATATTGTTATAATTGACTTGACTACTCAGTAAAAAATGCTCTGACGGAACCAATAAAAACATGTATTGACCAAAGTGGTCTCAATGTTTTTGTTTATTAGTTATAGTATTACAAGTTTATGAAAATATATATTTTTATAGTTTTTTATTTTTATTGGTATATTTAGTAACATAGTATTTGATATAATTATACGGCAGATACGTAAGGTTTGACGATTGTTAATAGTTTTACGATATCTACTCGCGCATTTCCTAAAAACATACGTTCTACATCGCTGAAATCACAGAGTTCATATATGTCTGATTCGATTTCTTCGCCATTGAGTAGTGCAGTAATTTCATTTTTGAACTCAAGTAATTTTACATACAGAGTTTTTATAAAATTGCAAAACACGGGCAAAGACACAATATAGTCAATGTTCTCTCGTAATACGGCAACCATCTCGACAAATAATCGGGTTCTCTCCAATACGCGTTGTTTGTACTCTAAGTCATCATATTGGTGAAAGTCGGCAGCTAATCCTTTTAATCTGGCAATCAACCAGTCTCTATATACGATTGATTGCACTTGAGTTTTAATAGACTGAAAATGTATAACAGTTGGAGGACTTAATACCTGCATTGTCTGATGTACCTCCTCTTGCAATGATGCTGATCTAAGAGTCATAGAATGTTGTTTTTTAGATAGTGCGCCAGTTAAATTGGCAGACACAGTTTGAATAATTTTGCCAGAACGAAGTTGCATTTTTAATAGTAGTAGTAGTAGTAAAATAGCGGTTAAATAACGGGTTGAATAATAAGCAATACAAAGAATATGCCATACGATTATTATAAAAAAAGTATTTCAATTTTCTAGTAGTCGTTGAAAACGACTACCAGAAAAACAACAAGTCGTATGAGGCACCTAAAGGTGCCAAAAACGACCTTGCAATTTTCTGTAAACCACCAAAGGTGAGTTGCAGAAAGTACCAATCTTACAATGTGCGTCTAAAGACGCATCTCGTCGGAATTGCAATTTTCTGGTAGTCGTTGAAAATGACTACCAGAAAACAACAAGTCGTATGATGCACATAAAGGTGCCAAAAACGACCTTGTGACCTTCTATATCTCTATCTTACCAAAAAAATAAAAAATGATTGGGATGACTCTATCCTCTTATGAGGTCTCGAGTTTTACTACACTTAGTGGCAACCCTTGTTCATTTTTTAACGATAGCTTGGAGGAAGGTCTTCGATAGTTAAAACGCGTTTTGGACTTATAGTAGAAGAGACTTTGTACCTATTTAAGTCTCCTAATACAATAACCATCTTCATTATTTTGTAAGCAAACTTTGGATTACGGGCTTGTGCTAATTCGGCTATCCAAGTGATTCTATTTTTGATGAGTTCTGTAGAACTCTTGCGAGTCTTGTAACTATATTTATAATAAGTGTATTTCCCTTGGTATTCGTAGTCCAAAGAATTGACTGGTGGTGGAGTTAACGAGTTGATTTGTTGTCTGGCTTCTGTGCGGTTAAGTAAAGGCAAGAACTCGGGGCTGGTTGAAGCGTAATCTAAGAAAGCAATAAATAGTGGAGAAGGTTTTAAACCTTTACATTTATCCATAACACTAGTGAATCTATCTTTGATGATAGAAACTCGCGCGTCATAAGACAAATATCCAATAATTAAACGCATTACTTCTACTGGCATTAATTTTATTTTTGTCACAAGCTTTTCCGAGTCTTCATTATTTTTGTGTTTTTTATCTACCTTTTTTTCTTTTTTACGACTGGCATTAATTTTTTGTTTCAGTTCGACAGTTTCTTTGTGAAGTTGCAAATCATACATATCACAAGATATTTTGTCAAGGTCATAATCCATAAACTCTACCTCAACTCTATAGTTGGAAATCATTTCACTTGATTGTAGTTTTTTTTGTTCTGCCGCTTCCATTCTAGCCTTTGCTATATTAAATGCCGCTACACTGGCTTGGTATGCAGCTTCGTCGGCTGCTGAAATTGGGTGCAATTTATTGATTTTATCCCGTATATCCTTTCTTTCTTCTAGAACCTGTTTTTGTTTTATCATTTTTTTATTTATTTTATCATTAATTTTTGCAAGATTAACAGTATTCATTTGTAATAAGCGTTGAAAGTATTTAAACAATGATATAGTAAGGGGGTACGAATAATATGCCATACACAGGTTTTTAAAAAAGTACTTCAATTTTGTACTCCAAGTCGTATGAGGCACATAAAGGTGCCAAAAACGACCTTGCAATTTTTTGCAAACTACCCACTGCCTGTCATTTATTAATCCGCACCTATAGTTTCGTCCACCGGTAGGTGGGCATATCCCGCAGCACCGGCTTCCACTTAGCATATTCAGGATGTTCTTTTAAATACTTTTTAGCCACGAATGCTATGCCACAAGCGGCGCCTTGTCGTCCTACAAATTCCATACGTTTTGCCATAGAACTATCGGTTACTTTACCATCTACACACCCCCAGGGGTAAAACGGGCGCGAAGCGCCCGGACCCGGGTCCAAGTCGGTATGTTTGCATACCGTCAATGATGAAGGTATAATCCGGTTCAACTTCAAATCATAATGATCACTTATGACGTGTTTCGCAACCTCTATGTCTATTTTGCCATAGTATTTATCATTTAAGAGAGCATCTAACCGCGCGTTTCTAGACCCAGAGGATTCGCCTAAATCGTCGAATGACTGGTCGGTTGTTTCTAAAGTTCTCAATTCAAAATCCATTGCTGAGTTCATCCCGTAAAAGACGCCGTCTGTAGTCGTTTGTATATTGGATATATTCAATCCAATTTCACAAAGCATAATTTGATTGCGGTTAATATCTCCGAAAAGCCACGAACAAGCATAATCCCCGGCATTGTTTTTCAACATTATTTCAGCATATTCTTCTAAACTTTCGCCATATTGCATTGCTTCGCGAATCCGGCAAAAATAGGGGGTTCCAAACTGGGGCTTATATTTTATATCAGAAATAGTCGTTTCACAACCAATAATACCGGTATCGCACAAAAACCAATCTGTTGCACTTGCAATATATCCTGCATATGTCTGCATTACGAAAGAATGTCCCTTTGCCGGAACAATACGCATAACAATATTTGCTAAAGGTCCACTGGCATAGTCCGAATGGGTATTATGTGCCATAACAATTTTACCATCTTTTGTTGCATTTCCACACGCAATAAATGCACTGCACCGGTGACCTTCTTGTCCATCCAGGTTCTCATAATATGAATACATCGATAATAAAGAGTTCCAAGCAATCAAAAAATCCAGAGATACTTTTGCGCCTTTAGCAATACCTCTAAGTTCTTCCAAAAACTCGGGATGATATTTAGCAATATTCGGGGTTATAAGCTTAGTACAAGTTTGTATATATTCAGTTAAACCAACATTGAACGTATTTTCGACAATAAATGCGAGAACTGTACGAATATATTTGAATTGGTTTGCTAACAAATAGCCGTGTTGAAATCCTCGTTCAAATGGTTCTCCGGATATAGTTATATGAATCCATCCTTGATTAGGTTTTGATATTGCGGATCCTTGGGCCAATTTTGCGCCAAGTTTTTTCGTATGATTATTTCGGCTAATAGCGCGACGAATATTTTTAGTTTTCATAAATAACTATTTGAACAGTTAGTTATAATATTATGACAAAAGTATTGGGTGTGAATTATTTAGGAATAAACATAGCTAAAATAAAAATAAACATTAACATATAAGGTAAGAGAACCAATACCCAAGATATACCTTCATATCCTTCGCGACATATAATATTTAGCAACCAAGTCCAGAATATGACATAGACGAACTTCATCAAAAACAGCATATTTACATCCGTTACGTTGCAACTATATCTACCAATGCAATATGAGTTCGGGTTTCCCAAGTTTTGCAAAATCATTGCAAATAACGTAATAATTGATAATACAAAATATACAAATGCGGGGGTACACACATTTTTCAATCCGGGTAGACTAGCCATTCGTATTTATATAATATATTTAGAAAAATAGCTGAGAACTTTTTGGTAATATTTATGCTATATGTCTATTATGCCATAGGTCTATTATGCATATTATATTTTGTGTCAATCGGTTGGCTAAATATCGACGGATTTGGTAATACCACTGGATTAACATCTCCTGAAATGTAATTCGATCCAATTTGTGAAGTTGCTATATCACCTATTGTGTTCAATGGATTAAATGCGGCATCAGTTCCAGTTTGACCATTAAAATAAGAAAATCCCAATTCACCGCCTCGTTTTGTTGCTTTTTTGGTGCGATTTTTTCCGCCTTTAATAGAAGGAAGCTGCCTTGCCGCAATTTGATTAGACGGATTGTTTGGATCATTTTCGTGCGTATTTAATGCATAATAGTATCTCTGGGGTAATGATCCATCGAAACTCGGTGGGTTATCATTTCCCCCCCTTCGGCGCTTCCACGTGCAATTTTTACCTCCGCGAAATAGAGGATTTTGGCTCATACACGACCCACACATTGCGCAAGTTCCGCCAATAAAAAACTGTTGTTTTTTTTGTTTCTTTTGATGCTGTTTTTTTCCAGAACGCGATTTGTTTTTACGAGACTGTTGTTTTTTTGTAGTCATATACATAACTATTACAAAAAGATTTTTTATAAATAATAATGGATGGTAATTCGGGTTTTATAATTATTCATACATATATACAATTATTTGTGGAAATTATGCAATATCTACGTGTGTCAACATATGGCGTCGGCAACATACATTTCTCAGTTCTAATTCGTCTAATACAATACCTTCCGGGGTTTTTTCGATATTGTTTGGGGTCAAATAAGCGACTTTGTCTAAATTGATACCGTTTTGCAATTTTCGTTTGCGTACTTCAGCCAAGAAATATCTGTATTTATCAGCCAAAACGTTGCCGCAAGTAAAGCACTTAACAGGGATAATCATTGTAATGTATAGTATATATTTAGTACATCTTTTAATTTGTTTTTAAATATATTCAATTTTCTGCAACCAACCAAAGGTTGGTTTTAGAAAACAAACAAGTTTATGTTAGCGTCTAAAGACGCTAACGCAAACCTTGCAATTTTACGCTAGCTAATATATCTATCCATAATATAAATATGTCTAAGTATATATTACTTATCCTATCGCTCATTTTATTAATATCGGTTTCCATTTATGCTAGTTCAAGGTATACATATATGACACTAGAAGGAGCAACTACAATAGCATCTACTACATCGTCATCGAATCCAACAACTACTACTGCTACACCAAGTGCGGCAACTATAACAGATTTAAGCGGAAACGCCGTAACTATAACTCCACTATTTGATCAATCAAAACTAGATGAAAAAACAAAATACAATAGTGATAAGTTAGATGTAGAATATCACGATGATTTGCAAGCAACTGGTTCAAATAACATATACAATACCGAAATGGGAAAAGCCCAAGTATACGACGTAAATGGCAATTTAGTAGATGTTGTATCGAATGCAGTACAAGGAAATATAGTATATTACCAGCCTGGTTCTTATAAATACGGTGCAACTAGTTATGTTCCATATTACGAAGACAGTGTGTTTTTATCGCGTTCAATCAATGCTATAGTAAACACGCCTACATATGTAACGACAAATGTTGGCGGAGGGTTTTGCAATAAATATAAAACTGATTCTATTAAACTCGAAGAACAATGTAATATAATCAACAACGAGACTTGTGCTGCTACTACTTGTTGTGTTCTCTTAGGAGGACAAAAATGTGTTGCTGGTGGCGAAAGTGGTCCCACAATGAAAGACAACTATAGCGATTTCAAGATATTAAACAAAGATTTTTATTATTATCAAGGAAAATGCTATGGCAATTGTCCTAATACTCCACAATTCCCATTTCCCGCACTTCCTGAAAAACTGCCGTATATGCCTGCGGCACCCGGGCCGGTTCCACCAATACCTGCTGGGACTTTAATGCCACCACTAATAACTAATATTCCTCCTCCACCGCCGGGTACATTTGCATAATAGCACCGGATCCGGGGGTTCATTTAACAATATATCCTTTAGTCGTTTTTTTGCGAGAAACCGTTTTTTTTGGAGCAATAGACTCATCTTTGACAATTAATGCATCACCTGCACTATGGTGGCATTTTGCGTGGCATTTTTCGCACAAACTCATCAAATTGGCTGGATGATTTTTGTGGAAACTGCCGATAAACCCTTTATCATCTGCCGAGTTTTGCGGTGATAGATGATGTATTTCCTCTCCTATTTCGGTTTTACACATTTCGCAAATCCCGCGGATTTTTTGCGCACTGTAGGCGGTTGCGATAGGGCGAGCAAGCTCGCCCCGGGCCGTAGGATAATATTTCGTCCTTATCCGATATGCCTCTTCCAAGAAATCTTCTGGCAAATACAAGGATTTACATACTTCTAAACCATACATTCTATTACCCGGACCATCTCGTAATAATCGGTCATAGACTAAACAATCCAATTCTCTGTCATAATGCACTGCCATATGTTTTAATGCAAGTTTTCCTAAATCCCGCATTTCATCAAAATGGATAATTTCGTGGAAATGTGTTGCGAAAATAAAAGACGCCTGTTTCCGGTGCAAATCCATTAAACCCGCCATAAAAATACTGAGAGCAGATTCAGTCTCCGTACCCGAACACAATTCATCGCCTAAAACGAGCGATGTGTTGTCCGCATTTCGTAATATCATCCTTAATTCAGACATTTCCACTGCAAAAGTGGAAAGACCTTTAAATAAATTATCTACTCCTAAAATACGGGAAAAAATGGCAGTATAAGGGCTATAGACGAACTGAAAACACGGAACGTATAACCCAGCCTGAGCCATAATAACTGCAATGCCTAGTGCGCGAATAAGACTCGTTTTGCCTACGGCGTTTGTGCCATACAACAATATTCCTAAAGGATTGGTAGCTCCGGGTAAACCCACATACTCAGGTAAACTAGTAGAATCGCCTAAATATACATTGTTCGGAACATAGATTTCGTTTTTTTGCAAATGTTCTATGAGAACGTGGCGTAGACCAGTTGCATTAACAAATGCATTTGTATGTCTAACTACTTCTGGTTTGCAATAATTATATGTTTGTGCAATATATGCCTTACATTGGAGAACATCGACTTTCGCAACATATTTTGCTAAATATTCTATATCTACCAAACATTCGGTTTCAAAATCGCCTAAAAACATCAAATAGGCCTCGCTGATTTTTTCGTTGATTTTATCTTTTAAGTTGAGCAGTGATTTGCATATTTTGTCTAAACAAGGTATTTCTATTTCATCGGCGGAAGTGGATGCTGAAGAGAACTTTATATCTGCAACGGCAAAATACATACCTCCTGCTAAAGTAACTGTCTCATTGCCTAAACCTTTTATTATGGTTTTTAAAACCGATGCCCGTTTTTTCGTTATTTGCAATGTATTACCCGACTTTTCCGTAGTATGTATTTTGATATACTCTGTATCTATGTTTGAACTGGTGTTTTCGGCATTACGCATTAATCCATTTAGCCATTCGCGGATTTTGTTGAAATTGGTCAAGTTCTCTTGATATTGGTTAATTAATGTGTCTAAATCTTTTGAAACCCCCGGCTGAATAATATTTTCCTCAAATACTTGCATAGTTTGACAATTTGCACATTTAGCAATAACTAAATACTTGTTTATATAGTTCAATGTTTTTGTTGCTATAGACTCGATCGGTTTACCGTTAGGAGAACCTTGTGCTAAATAATCGCGTATTTCACTACTTTCTGCTAAACATATTGCCAACTGTTCCAATATTTCCACGCTTTTATACAAATGGAAAACCGATGCTGGGTAAAGTTTTTTTGCCAATAATTGGCGACAGATTTTCTCTAAATCGCGAAGTTCTCCTAAATATTTCCGGAAAATAGGAATAAGTGGAATATTCTCCGGTCTTAAAAACAATTCTGTCATATGGTATTCTCGATTAATCCATTCTATATCACAGGTCGGATGAATGAGTTGTTGTTGGAATGCGCGTTTTCCCATTGGAGAACAACACTTATTTAAAAATGCTAAAACAGATGAAAATTGGCCAGTTTGTTTTCCATCAATAGATGCATCATCGATAATATTTAGCTGTTTTAATGTATGATTTGCCAAAATCAAGTTTTTGGAACTATTGCTAAATAGGGGGAGTTCTATTTTCCGGACTAAATTGGGGTTATGTTCTTGGATAAAATGCAACAGATAACAAAATGCCTGGGTTGCAATGTTATATGTCTGGAACTCCGCGCAAACTTGCGTACTTTCTTCTCCGAAAAAAGTTGCTAAAATATGTTGAATGTATTTTTGTTGAGAACATTTTTCTACAATGTCCTGATGTTGGCCATTTGCGCCGTTTTTATGAATTAATTGGGTTCTTGTTCCGGAAAATTGCAATATGGTATTTAGGACTTGATCGTCTAAAGTAGTCGAATTAATAATGATTTCACTTGGACAATGTGTAGAAATACATCGTTCCAATTCATCAAAAGACGTGGGATTTAGGTAATATGGAACCTGGTATTCGAATATAGAAGATTTACCTGTGAAAATATTCGCCACAGCTACGCCACATACAAATGTATCTTGTTGGGGGGTTCTCATAGTCCGGTATTTTTCGGTCCATATACACATTATATTATTGCTAATTTGTTGGTTGCTATCGGTGTCATATGACAGATTTGTTCCTGCGGAATAGACTCCTTGGAGAACCCGTTTCACGGCTTTGCCGTCTTTTTCTTGGACATAGACAACTGCAGTATAACCGGACTCTGTGAGTTTTTGCAAATATTTTTCTAGAGTATAATCGCGGAACCCGGCCATCATTATGGGAGAACCATCCATTTGTATGGTTTTTTCCGATATGTTAAGTTGGCATATTTGAGAGAACTCTGAGATATTGCTGTTGGTTATTTCGCCAGTTTTCGTGTTTTTTAAGCCATATACTTCAAAAAATGCCCCGACTTGCAATAGGACCATTGTTTTGGTTCCGTATTTGGATTTATAGTCGCGGGTTAATTGAAAATATTCGTGTGTAATAGTTGCCATTTAGTTGATCGGTTATTGTTTGTTAATAAAAGGGTATAAAGTATATTGTTTTATTTTTATGTAGTTTTTATAAATATGTATTTATTGAGTGTGTGGATCCATCAGAAAATTGCAAGGTCGTTTTTGGCGATTTTGACATACACTTCCAAGTTGTTTATTTTCGTATGGACTCATTTTGTTTGTTTTTCTGTCAAATAACTGAAGTTATCTGACAGAAAAATGCAATTCCTACACAGTGCGTCTTTAGATGCACCTTTTAGGATTGGTGATTTCTACAAACAACCAAAGGTGGTTTTCATAAAATTGAAATACTTTTTTATAACTAACATATATCAGATTATTTACCAACTTTATTATTAAGATATTTTAACTCGCTATTTTATGCATTATTTTAAAAATGTCGGCTATTACTATGTCATACAATACTAATATGCAGGTTGAACAAATTCGTATTTCAAATATTGAAAACTTAAATATAGAAATTATTGACAAAGCACTCATACTTACATCAAAAAATACACATGTTAAAGAAACTATTCAACTACATGTCGAATATAAAATTAAGACTCACAATACAGATACTGACGAAACTCACAATACAGATACTGACGAAACTCACAATACGTATACTGACGAAACTCACAATACAGATACTGACGAAACTCACAATACGTATACTGACGAAACTCACAATGCAGATACTGACGAAACTCACAATACGGATACTGACGAAACTCACAATACGGATACTGACGAAACTCACAATACGGATACTGACGAAACATACATTGAAGAGTATATTCAAACTCAAATTAAATATACTGGTCAAAAGCACAATAAAGAGGATAAAAAGATATACATTACGGAGGATGATATTATTAAAGAACTAATTACACATTCAAAAATTAAAGAATGTACAATAAAACGAGGAGATGAAATTATATCGACAAACACAAGTTATAGGGGTAATTTAATTAATATATGGAAAACTATGCCTACTCAAAAAATATTAAAAAATTCTACGTTTAATTTTAAATTAACAAATGACCAATATAAAAATGGTTATAATTGGTGTCGCCATATTAATATGGCATTTCAAGACAAATGTGCGACAGAGGTACTTAAAGAAATTATACATATGGTTAAATTAAATAAAATGTCGATTAGTTTATCTATTAAATTAAAAACAGGTAATACAGTTTATTTCAAAACAGATTAACCAATATTTTATGCCGACTGTTGGATATAAATAAAACCATATATAATATAAATAAAATGCAAAGGGTTGCTACTAATTGTCGTAAAATCCCATAAACGTGGATTATCCCATTTTTTTATGCGTAAAAAAGGCATTTTTTGAGAAAGCGATTTGCAGAAAATTGCAATGTCCGACCAGATGTGTCTTTGACGCACCTTGTAGGATTGTTGTTTTTCTGGTAGTCGTTAAAAACGACTACCAGAAAATTGAAATACATTTTTTATAACTAACATATGGCATATTATTTATCAACTTGATTATTAAGCTATTTTAAACCGCTATTTTAAACCGCTATTATTTTGAAAATGTCATCTTTTAACAACAATTCTAGTATCAATAAATCTAGTATCAATAAATCTAATAAGACGAATGCCAATGTTGCCCGCGTTCCTTGTTGTAAAGTATGCAAAGACGCCGGAGAACCTGAAAATGTCTATTCAAGCCACTATGTGAAAGACCGCGAAGGCAATGTAGCTTGTCCTAAACTAAAAGCCATAGTATGTCTTACTTGTGGTAAACGTGGACATACAAGTAGTTATTGCAAATCTATGGCTACAAAGCCGGTTATCAAAGCAGAAGACAAAAAACCGGTCGAACCAGTCGCCGCCAAGAGTCGATTTGCTTGTCTATTTGAAGACGATTCTGACGACGAAAAGGTGGTTGCTCGTAAACCGACTAAATATGTTATACCATCTGTAAAACTACTACCAGAAAAGGCAAACAATACTTATCCTGTCAATGTAAGTAATGTATTTGATTTCCCATCTTTATCGGCTGCAGACACCAAGCCAACCAGCGCGATTGAAAAAAAGCCATTCTCATATGCAAGTATGGCAGCTAAACCAATTGAATCTAAGGTAGTTCGTCAAGTTATAGCAGTTCCAAAATATGTAAGACCAGAATCACCGATAGTTGAACCACCACGTCAATATCAAAAAGCGAGTGAAATGGATTGGGCTATAGAAGACTCCGATTCAGATGACGAAATTTAAAATATTGATATCATCAAAATTGTATAAACAATAATACTAATAAAAAACAAAAGGTTGCCGTTAAGTGTAGTAAAACTCAATAAAAAAGAGTTATCCTTAAATATTTTTTACGTTAAATCGAAAAATGTTATTTTTGATAAAATACATTCATATTACTTTATGTATATAACTTTAGTAAAAAATATATCAACATTTTATATTATGGGAGAAAGTATTAATAAATCAATAGCAGTAGCTAGTTATAATACAAGTTGGTTAGGAGACTTAGGTAAAGAGAATCCTTATGCAAGTGAAAAACATTTGTTTGCGGAGTTATTTAACGACGAGAATGAGACAAATAACAGACGATATTTTGAAAATGCAATAGACACAGCAGTTAATTTTTGGCAAAAACACAAAGATGAGCATAATGTTGTAATAGGATTTCAAGAAATGAACAACCGAGACGAGGTAAAAAAACAATTATTATTAGACACTTTTAATGGCGGTACTACTTATATTATTGAAAAATTTAATACTGAATTCAAAGATACTGTATGTTATGCAGAAGATTTTATTTATGTTGATCCCCCTTATGTAGTACCAGGGTTATTAACAATTTGGAGCAAAGGTCTTGGTACGTTAATATATAAATACACTAACGACTTAAACTTTCCTGACGAATTAGGATCTATACAAAAAGGGAGACCAATTATGATTGTGTTTACAGAAAACAACTACATATTCATTAATCTACATGGACCTAATTTTCCAACAGAGTCCGATTCTGGTATGACAAAATTGAGAATAAATATTGAAGGGCATTTAAACAATGCATTCAAAAATTTTAAAACCAAACATAAAAGTATCCCCGATAATTTAAAAGAGTATAACATTTTTATTATGGGTGACTTTAATGACCCATACAATGCTATAAATCCAAACAATCCTTTGATATTAAACGGACATACATATTGTTATTCTGATTATACAAATTTTATAACACCTAAAAGTTGTTGCTATAATTTTAATTCCTCTTGTGAAAATGATCTTTTTGGTATAAACGAAAAGAGTTTAACAGAAGATATAAAAACAAAAATCGGTTTTATTGATAGTGATGAATTACTATTTAACAAAAATGAATGTCTAGTTATAAAGAGCGAAGACACAAACAGAAGCCAAGCTACAAGTGCAAAAACAAAAGCAAGGAGTTTAGGAGACCGCGGAAAAATCGCAAATTATCGTTTTACTGGCGATTATGTAATGGGGTTAATAGGTAATATAAATCAACCCTTAACAATATACCGAATAAACTATCATGATGGATTTAGCAAAGAAAGCGACCATGAAATGGTTTATGCTATTTTTAATGTAAATACGGATAGTAAAGGTGGATCAATAAAAAAACAAAAATTAAAACATAAAAAAAACTATTCAAAAAATAAAAAAAATGCAAACAATAAAAAATCCGTAAGTAAAAAACAAAAAACAAAAACTAAAAAAGTAAGAATGTGATAAATATAATAATAATTTTTATAAATGTCTAGACATTAAACATATAAACAATATAATTGCAACGTATTTCTTTAGCCAAATGTTCATTGTCGGATTGGTGGTTAGCAGAAAATTGCAAGAATGGAGCGGGCGTCTTTAGACGCCCTACCCATTTTGTTTGTTTGCTGGTCATCGTTTTCAACGATGACCAGTAAATTGCAATTCCGACCAGGTGCGTCTTAAGACGCATCTTGTAGGATTGATGATTTCTGCTAATTGCAAGGTCGTTTTTGGCGCCTAAAGGCGCCTCATACGACTTGGTGTTTTCTGCTAACTACCAAAGGTGGTTAGCATAAAATTGCAAGGATGGGGTATGCACCTTTAGTGCATACTCCATCTTGTTGTTTTTCTACTGGATGATAAAATCATCCAGCAGAAAATTGCAAGAATGGAGCGGGCGTCTTTAGACGCCCTACCCATTTTGTTTGTTTGCTGGTCATCGTTGAAAACGATGACCAGAAAATTGCAAGGTCGTTTTTGGCGCCGTTAGGCGCCTTAATCGACTTGATGATTTCTGCTAACCACCTTTGGTGGTTAGCAGAAAATTGAAATACTTTTTATATTCTACGATACTAGCAATTCATTTTATTTTATGACTATACTTAAACTTTACAGAGTAATATTACTTTTAAAACAAATAATGGACTATATATTTTCTCTCAATGAAACCGAGTTTACTACTAAGTTCTCATCAAACAGATTTATGTTTTATATAAAAAAATCTCTCCAAAACTCATTTGAAGATGAATATACGATATCTGATATAGAATGCGACGATGACGATAAAATGCATCCAGCAGACACAGTAAAAAAATGGTCCATCATGCTATACACTTACGAGAAATCGAATATATCGAGTTATCTCAAAGAAAGTCGCTATATTGTACCCACTTACGAAGTTCAAATTACATTTAATGATTGTATGACACGTCTCGGCCACAACATCGTATATTTCGACGACTGTAGTAATACGCGTACTAACTTGTGCCATAATGCTATATCCGTTATCAAATACTTTATCAAAAAAGCGGAAAAAAATATGACAGAACGATACGCAGCTAGAGAGGCGATGCTTGAGTTTATTAATGGATCAATAGTAAACTACGATGATTTTACGTCGGAAGATTTATTGCAAATCAGACACGACAAAACCGTATCCAAAAAACGCAATGTATTAGAAGACCCTATGTGGATAAGGGAAGTATTGCAATACATAGACTATACTGATGTTTCAAAAACACAAAAAAAACGACGATAATTTAGCATAATATACATACCTATTACTTAATAACATAAAAACATAAACATAAACGAAAGGTTGCCACTAAGTGTAGTAAAACTCAGTTCTTCATAAGAAGAAACGAGGTATCCTTTTTAATTGGTGATTTTCTGCTAAACATCCTTGATATTTAGAAGAAAATTGAAATACTTTTTTTATAATCAACATATGGTATATTATTCTTACCCTCTTGACTTATACTCTTGCACGTTAAACTATCTACTTTTAAAAATGACTACATCAATGAAACGAGTTTTAAATATATCAAAATCAATAGATAATGGTTATTATGAAGATTTAGGAAAAATTGGTATTATGGAAGAAAGTACCCTTGAAATTATAAAAATAACGTGTATTCCACACGAAGGTATTCATAAAAACTTAGAATATATAATTACAATTAAATTTCAAGAAGATGGAAATTGGCCATTCGTTTATATAGATTCTGAAATATATGACAAAATTAAAACAACTCAATATTTACAAGAAAAAGGACGTGTTGGTCAACACAAAGGTATATGTATTAAAAATCTAGGTTATGCATATAATTTTAACATAAACTTCAAAAAATTATGCGATAATAAGTGGGAAAATTATATTTATCACTTAATTTGTATGTTCAATAATCTACAAGATTTTGAGAAAGGAAATGGCATTAAATCAACATATAAAAAAATATTATCTATATGAAATCATCGGTATTTTATACCAGGGAATAATACTATAAAATAAAACTCTGCTAAAATAAAATTGATTTACAAACAAATACCTAAAAATAAAACATAAACCAAGGGTTGCCGCTAAGTGTTGTAAAACTCAGTTCTTCATAAGAAGACGAAGAGTTATCCCAAACCTTTTTTATGATATATTTTTACAACTTTCTAATTCTACAAGCTAACTAATATAAAATTGATTTGTAAAAATAACAACATATAATTTATAAATCAATCATCAAATAATTATACAAAATGAATAATACTTCTGTAGAAATAGAATTGGGAAATGGATACGGATACTTTTGCAATATTCAAGATGTTGAAAACCAACAACCAACACTCAAATTGGTTGTCAAACCAAAACATATAAGTCGCCGTAAACACTTCAAAAAAATAAGTCTAAATGAAGACATCGATGATAAAGACCGTAAAAGCTATATAGTATGTGCTGGTTTTGTCGTTATAGTTGTCATTGCAATATACATTTGTTTGCTATAGGTAAGTACTTGCATTCGTTTTTATGCATGAAGATAGTTGTATAACAGGTTTTCCGGGTTATGGTTCTCCACTTCTCCACAAACTAACAACATACTTTCATACATCTTTCGCAAAACATCATTTGTCGCGAGAGAACCCACTTTAATAAACCCTTTTTTTATTAAAACTGCGCGTATTTCTTCAATTGGTATTTGCTTTAATTTTTCAGTTTTAGTCGATATATTTTTACGGACAGTTTTATTGCTGACTAATACAGATACTTTAGGAGTAATACGCGATTTACCCAATTTATATGTTCTCCGAATAGTTTTTTTCCGTTTCCCGTATTTTATTTTGCTTTTCTCTTCGGCTTCGTTGGATGTTTTTATTTTTTCCATTGTCTGTTTTAATTGCGATAATCTAGGTTCATCAAATACTCGACCACCGATGTTTGGTTTGTCGGTCATTATAGATATAGGTGCAGAGAGAGGTGCCCAGGTTTGTACAGGGGCCGGTGCAAAACCTTGCGATTGTCCTCCGATACTTCCAATAGATGACATACTCATATTACTCAGATTGATTTGTGGTGGCGGTCTTGGTATAAATTGCTGTCTATTCGATATTTGACCGATATTGTTTTGCATAGGTTCTCTAACCCTTTGGGTTTGATTCTTCCATAATCGATATGTCGGAAGCGAACCGCCTTTCATACATCCCCATTGAGGCTGGTTTACAGGAGATATTTTAACTGAGTCCATAGTATCGAGTGCCATAGTGTTCATATTTATATCATCAACCAAAGGCAAATCTAGTCCATTAGATAAGCCATCAACAGCTTTAGAGAAATCTCCCCCGGCCAAAACAGATTCTGGATTTAGCGATTTATAATTCCGCAATGTTTGATTTATCATATATTCATTGTCAACCTTATGCGAAACTTGGTCGGCTATTTCAGACATATACTTTAGCGATTCTTCGAAATCATTATTGAAATTGTCTGTAGAAACATTTGTCGTATATTTTTTATCAGGAACTGATATTTCGGGTTTAGCGCCGTGCAACTTTTTAAAGTTCTCTTCCTGGTTTTTACGGATATAGTGCAATAGACGATTTCGCAATGTTTTTGTACTTTGAGGCTGTTTAAATGCAGTCGATTTTACTTTTAAATCTTTATTTTCTGAGGAAGGTCTTTTTTTTCTTGTTGTATTTCCGCCACTCAATGAAAATAATTCCGGATTAATAGAAATGGTTTTTCTTTCACTCATTATACTAATTATAATGAGTGAATATAATATTTTTATATGTAAAGCGAATGTGGACCCTTGTGGTAAAGCGAATGCGGACCCTTGTGGTAAAGCGAATGTGAATGCTAACCAATATGGTTTCACTAAACATAAGTATATTTCTACACGTACATCGAAAGTAATGTTTTTCGACTAAGGTTCTCCTTTTTACGATTCTCTAATAACATTTCATATCCTCGGTCTAAATCCTTTATATTTAGGCATTTCCGTATTTCTTTGGTTTTTCCATAAATACGACGCGAATGAGCGATTTTTGAATAAGAGAACAACATTTCCATATCTCTACCGAAGCTAGGGAAATGGTCTTTCCGTTTTTCAAACCAAGTATATGTTATATCTGATTCGGCAATTGTCCATCCAGCCTCATCCACCTTCTTCTCAAAAATACTTTTCAATTCTTGCGGATTATACGAGTCGGTTTTGAAACGCCACATAAAACGCGATTCTAGACCCGGGTTCGCCTTGAAAAACGAATTATTTAGCTCGTTCTCATATCCGGCAATAATGACCATCAAATTGTTTTTATGATCACTCAATGCTTCGCAAAGTGTATCTATACACTCTTTAGAATAACTATCGTCTTCATAACTATTTGCCAATGAATAGGCCTCATCTATAAAGAGAACTCCACCTAAACATTCCTGTATAACATTTTTCGTTTTAATAGCGGTTTGTCCTAAATATCCAGCAACTAAATCATTCCGGGTTACTTTCTTGAAAATGTTTTTCTGCAAAATACCTAATTTAGAATACATTGTTCCTATTATTTTAGCGATTTCGGTTTTGCCGGTTCCCGGAGGGCCATAGAGAACTGTATGTTTGAAATCGCTAGATCCATTAGATAAATGAAGATCTTGCATAAAATAAATCAATTGGTCCAAAATAGAAGACTTTAGGGATTTCATTCCCACCATTTTGTTTAGTTGTTCTAATTCGGCGGAAATATTATGCAGAGACCGCATATCGATGTTATATATGATTTTGTCGTCAATTGGATTATTTTTAATAAGTTGGAGAACATCGCCTAAATTATTTAGGGAAACATCGATTTCTACATATTTTTTTTCAGGTTCTCTCGATTGTTCTTTCAAATTGATCGTATCAGTTGATTTAGGCAAAACAACTTGTTCATGTTTCTTTTTCCATTGTTCAAACTTATTTGGTTCAATAGATGATCCAGTAGGCGGAGTTATAGGCATTGATTTAGTATAACCACAAAACAGTGGGTCAAATAAAAAACTTTCCACAAAACTCACTCTTGAAAAGTGTAATATGTCCGCCATTTTGACATAATCAACCTGTGTAGATTTCAAGTTGTCTAAATAATTAACAAAATTCGGTTTTGTTGTTATAGAAGTCGGAGTTTTTTGCATATAGGAATATTTAGCGAAAAGTCTTTATGTTAAAACCGGAGAACAATAATGTATATATTGCATACTCTGAGTTGGTGTTTTAATAGGATGATTTCATCAATCTACAAAAAATTGAAATACAGTTTATATATCTATGCTATTAGTAATTTTCATATATTATTTATTATACTCGGCTTCAAATTATAAACTTAAAATGACTGATATAACTCCTCAAATTACACAAACTCAATCTGACGGGCTACGTAATCGTCTTGCCACTATGCATTGTGGCGGAAAACATTTAAATGATGACAGTAAAGGATCAGAAGGCGTTTTAATGGCTGCTTTAAACAGCAATATAATACCTTATGCAGAGAACTTGGCTAAACTAAGGGGATGGACTATTACACATAAATCAAAGATGGACTTATATGAAATGCAATGTATTTTAGCAAAAGCATCCGGGGGCGATTGCCCAGAACCTGACCCAGCAAACAAACGTGTTTTTATGAGACCAGATGGAGGTATTTTATGCGTTGTAATAGGTGATGAAACTATACCTATTCTCATAACAGAAGACAAAAAACAAGGAACCAATGACAGTCGGTTTTCAGAAGGTAAGGGTAGACAGGCAACTGGCAACGCAATAGAACGAGGTATCAAAAATATTCGCGCAGCGGAGATGCTATTTCACGCAGGTAATGTATTTCCCTATGTATTATTTGGTTCCGGATGCGATTTCCATCCATCCGAGACGATTGCTAAACGTTTAGAAATAGGAAACTATGGGGCAAAAAACTTGGAGATTATTATGAAACCTGGGGTTACAGAAGAAAGATTAGCCGAAGACTTACGCCAATTGGTTTCTAAAATAAACATTCAGAAACGCTATGGAGGCAAATGTGTTGCAACGATTTGTATCAAATCACACAAATGGGACGAAATGGCACATAACTCGAGTGCTTGGACTGTCGAAGAAATAACTATGGTATGTACTAAAATAATTGACCTAGCATTTGCAGATTTAGACGCAAGAAAATAAACGCATATTTTGTATTTAGCACATTTTGTATAACATATATTTTATATTTGTAATCATTTAAAAATAATGTTTTTTATATAATAATAATGTCATTGACTTGTGTATCTTGTTATTACCCCGTAAAAAATAAACACGGAGACGTTTTTGGAGAATGGTTCAATACAACATTGGACATTAATTGTCCATATGTATTTTTTTCAACAAAAGAAGGTATAGAATATATTAAACCATTCCGAAAAAATCATCCAACTTATTATATTGAACTTAATATAGAAGATTTCGTGACATACAAATACAAAGACCGAATGAAAATAGATGATTACCATTGCCCAAGTATTGAACTTAATTTGGTGTGGAATGAAAAAATATTTATGATTAAAAATGCAAACGAATTAAATCCATTTAACACGGAGTGGTTCAAATGGATAGATGCAGGTATGTGTATTTATCGAGATACAAGACCTGCGCAAAAACCATTTACAAATGAAAATATATTGAACAATTTGCCAAAAGATATGTTTATATATTCTTCGTCTGATGATACAATACCAGATTTTGAAAAAATTACTACTACTAACTATTATCATTATATTAGTGGAACATATTTGTTGAATAAATGTATAATAAATGATTTTGTAAAATTATATGAAACATATGCAGATATGTTGATAAATACAGAAAATATATGGACAGACCAAGTATTACTAACACACATTTTTAAAGACAAACCAAACATATTTTATAAAATGGGACACGGATACGGCGAAATTATGCGAATATTATTTGAATCTTAATCATAGAAAATCAAACATTGAATAACTATTTTTTACTTATGATATACATAATTTCTACAACTTTGTTGCTCCGGTCTTTCAAATTACGCGAACCCTTGAATGTGTCATACAAGATTTCGCGTTTTTCTACGTCATATGGCTCAAATATTTTAGCCCAATCTTCCGTGGAAATAATACCCTCGTCATTATACGACAACACAATATAGCGAGATTTGGCTATACCGGTGCGCAATAAATGCTCCATATCACGTATTGCAGTTGCCTTCGAGTTATATGCGGATTTATTCCAATTTGTAGGAATACCAGATACTTTCGATAATCGTTCGGGTTCTTTGTTTTCGGCAATTACATTTAGCATAAAATAGTTGCTTCCATAAGGATGTTGATTGTATGGCGGATCCAAATACAATACATCTAAAGGTTCTCCTATGTCCAAAGACTCCATCAATTCATTGATGTTGGCGTTATAGCACAATGCATTGAACTCCGTATTTGACCAAACTGGTACATCCAAAGTAATCGGCTTCATAATTCGCGACAGTGCATTGCGACCAGCTCCGCCGAAACATCCTATATCTCCGTCTTTATAAAATCCTTTGAAAACCCCGGCAGTATTTGTATGGATACTTGCCTTTATTAATAG
>Ga0209550_10000681_pt1 | contig 32418 bp, 30 predicted proteins | sample LauGreSuBDMM15SN_2_FD_187567 | JGI IMG/M metagenome (GOLD analysis project Ga0209550, IMG submission 187567) | Freshwater lake microbial communities from Lake Michigan, USA - Su13.BD.MM15.SN (SPAdes) (version 5) | ecosystem: Environmental > Aquatic > Freshwater > Lake | place: Lake Michigan... | reverse complement strand
ACAGTGAACTACCGCGAGGCCTACGGTATGTATGCCTGTAATGGCATTCTCTTTAATCATGAGTCTAAGCGCCGTGGTGAAACCTTTGTGACGCGTAAAGTCACTCGAGGCCTCGCCAATATTGCTCAAGGCTTAGAGAAATGCCTATATATGGGTAATATCGATGCCCTGCGCGATTGGGGTCATGCCAAAGACTATGTGCGTATGCAGTGGTTGATGCTCCAGCAAGATAAGCCAGAAGATTTTGTCATTGCTACGGGTGTGCAGTTTACTGTGCGTGAATTTATTATCCGTAGCGCCAAAGAATTAGGCATTACCTTAAAGTTTGAAGGCGCCGCCGAAAAAGAAAAAGCTATCGTAGCTTCTATCGAGGGTGATAAAGCCCCAGCACCCAAAATGGGTGATGTGATTGTGCAGATTGACCCACGCTACTATCGCCCAACGGAAGTTGAAACCCTCTTGGGTGACCCCACCAAAGCAAAAGAAAAGCTTGGTTGGGTACCCGAGATTACGCTCGATCAAATGATTGTCGAGATGGTAGCGAACGACTTAGATCAGGCTAGGCAGCATACTTTATTAAGTAAGAATGGATTTAGTGTGGCCGTAGGTAAAGAGAATTGAAAACAACAATCGAATAAATAAATTAAAAAATAAGACGTAAGAGCAAATTTAAAGTAATTAGAGGCCATCATTTCATGCCAAGCGATTTAAATCAAAAAATATACGTTGCAGGCCATCGCGGCATGGTAGGCTCGGCCATTGTTCGCAATCTAGCGGCAAAGGGATATACCAATATTGTCACTAGGACGCATGCTGAACTTGATTTAACCAATCAAGCCCAGGCAGCCTCTTTTTTTGAGAAAGAAAAGCCCAATCAAGTTTACTTAGCAGCGGCGAGGGTGGGCGGTATTTATGCGAACAGTACTTATCCGGGCGAGTTCATTTACGACAACTTGATGGTTCAGAATAATGTGGTTCATCAGGCGTTTTTAAACGGGGTTAAGAAGCTTCTTTTTTTAGGTTCGAGCTGCATTTATCCAAAACTTGCTCCGCAACCCATCAGCGAAGATAGCCTATTGACTGGTAAGTTGGAGTCAACCAATGAGCCCTACGCCATTGCCAAAATTGCGGGCATAAAGCTATGTGAGAGCTACAACCGCCAATATGGCGCCTCACATGGAGTGGATTACCGCTCGGTGATGCCAACTAACCTATATGGTCCAGGCGACAATTACCATCCTGAAAATAGCCATGTGATTCCAGCCTTAATTAGGCGCTTTCATGAGGCGAAAATAAATAAGGTCCCAGAGGTGGTGATCTGGGGTACTGGTTCACCAAGACGTGAGTTTTTGTATGTTGATGACATGGCTGCAGCATCCATCTTTGTGATGGAGCTAGATAAAAAAAATTACGATCAGCGTACAGAGCCAATGCAAAGCCACATTAATGTGGGCTTTGGAAGTGATATCACTATTGCAGAGCTCGCAAAAGTCATTTGTGTTACAGCAGGCTATAAGGGCAAAATCTACTTTGATCCCAATAAGCCCGATGGAAGCCCAAGAAAGTGGATGGATTCGAGTAGACTAAATCAGTTGGGATGGAGCGCAAAAGTAGGTTTGGATGAGGGGCTTAAAGCATCTTATTTAGACTTTTTAGCAAATAATGCTTTGCATAAATTAAAAAAGCAGGACTGAGTATTTCAGTGCTCGCGACAAATAATATCTATCTCGGTCAGCTTTCAGTAACTGAGATGGCAACGCCCAAGCTAAATAAAAAATAAATTTTTTATTATTAGCACCCTATATTTTTTATTGTTTAACAAATTTAAAGTTCACAATAAAAGCCCGCTGATGCGTTCCGCGCGATGCAAATTCGGATAAAACAATCTGAGGATTGTCTTGAAGCCACTCAAAAGTAGCAAGCCTTTCCCCTTTGAATGGAGATCCTTTGTAGGCATACCAGTCATCGAAAATTAAAATAGATCCATCTACTAGTAATGGAGTGATAAATCTTAAAACGTCTTTGGTTGAGCTATATAGATCGCAGTCAATCATTACAATAGAGGCCTGCTTCAAGTCTAGCTGATTGTATAGTGAGTTTGATAGTGATTCACTATAAAACCCAGGAACAGTAATTAACCTGTTTTTCTGCAATAAAGTTTGTGAAAGTACATTCGAAAAGAAGTTGGCTTCAGAAAAATCGTATCTACCTTTGCGAAATCGGCTGTGACCCAAATCCATTTCTTCTAAATCAGGAAGCCCAAGAAAAGAGTCAAATGCAAAATACCTTACTTGTTCTTTAAAGTCTAATGTTAAAAAGTCTTCATCTGCTTTCTTAAAAGAATCTGATGAATAAGCCTGCCTATTAGTAGCTTTGTTCTGATTTCCCCATTTCGCGTGCGCAAATTCCAGCTCTTTTATCGCCTCAACGAAAGAAGAGCCCTTAAAAACGCCGAACTCTAAATAGTCACCGGGAATCCCTTCAGAAAAGACAAAGGTAGCAGCTAATTTGATAGGCGTTATTGGGGGAGGGGAGATTCGATCAAGAATTTTTCGTATGATTTTTTTTATCATCTATTTTTACCTTCTTACAATGGTTTAGTATTAGAAGTCTAACAGCACATATACTTTATGCGTCCAGACTGATTGTTATCAGAGCTTAGTCTTATGCTGGGTGTAATGCACATTATTAAGCATCGCACTGCGTATTAAAAAAGTTATATTAGGTTCAAAACGCTGAATTCTTCTTTCGGATCTGTAATCATATTGTTTTGATGTCGAATCGTAAGAATTTGTATTGGCGGTGTGTCGACAGTCTAAGGAGGTTATATTTTAATTTATAAAGATAATTGACGAAGGACTGTTAAAAATTATGCCAATGTGATGGATTCAAAGATCATTTTTAAGTAATTTTAGTTGCCTACCATGGTAGATTTTTTAACGTGCCTCCTTTTTTAAAAAAGGGCGCAGCGGTAGCGTTGATAAGTAAGTTCTGCCTAGTAAATAGCGTTTAGACATTAGATTTTTTCCTAGTTGAGAGTAGAAAAAATTGAATTAAAATTAGTGCCGCAGATGGAGTTCGGGCTGTTTTCTTGGGGGCAGCGGGAGTCGAAGACCGCTATAGATTTTTTTGGTTGAAATTACGAAGATATAATTATTGAATTCGGTGATATGACATCAAAAAATACTGTTTTCTAGACTAAATTAAAGTGAAAGAGGTACAGTTTTATCCGATTTACTATTTTGTTATTTTCAAAAAATATACTATTTGTCAATAAATTAAGAAAAGTATTGCTGTTTCCAATCCCGATTAAATTGCTATTCGTCCGTTACTTAGTACTTCGCTTCCTCTAAGGATTTTCAAACTATGTCTATAACGCCCTACTATAAATTAGGGATTTAATGTATTTATCATATCGACTTAAATAGCCGCCTTTGCACATATCACAGTGAAATTTTTTGCAGTTTATTTGACATGCATTCATCAAAATGATGACTGAGTCATTAGTCAATTGGCTCTAAATGCTAATAAATTTCTTTATGACTTTATCGTTAAGTCGACAATAAGTTATTCCTAGTTTGGTAGATTAATACGATTTTCTGTGCATAGACTCAAGGCACAAATATTCGTACTTTTGATCAACCAATATGATAAAGTTAAGTATTGAACTGCAGCATAGTTGTTAGCGCCATTCCTGACTTCGCAAATTAGTTGATTGGATTATGATCGCGAGTTTAATCATGATGTATCTACAATTAATAATACAAGTATTAAATTCAGGGGTTTACTTATGATGACCTCATTTGCGTTAGATGAGAATATTTTTTTCAGGCAAGATTCGAACTCATTTTTGAGCGCCTACTATATAAATAAGGTAATCTCCAAATGACATCGATCCCAGCCCAAAAAGAAAATCTCGGGCAACTATTGCACAATTTATGGCTTCATATTGGCCACAGACGTCGTACACAGTTTGTGCTTTTGGTATTATTGATGGTTGTGGCATCTTGTTTTGAGGTGGCAACTATTGGTGCTGTAGTACCATTTCTAATTGCTTTAACAAACCCTAGTCGTATCCATGAGAGCACAATTGCTCAGCATGCTATCACTATGCTGGACATACAAAGCAACGATCAATTACTTCTATTTTTAACTTTAGCTTTTATCGCAATTTCGTTAGCTGCCGCTATTATGAGAATAGTGTTACTTTGGGCCAGCACACGCTTTTCTTGTTTAACTGGCGCAGATATAAGCATCAATATTTATCGCCGCACACTGTACCAACCTTATTTGACTCATGTCGCCCGCAACTCCAGCGAAGTAATTAGCGGAATTACTTTAAAAGCCAACCACATTATCGGCAATGTCATTGGACCAGGATTAACTTTATTGAGCTCTACTCTGATATTAGTTTCGATATTGACAACATTATTGATAATTGATTATGTCGTAGCACTGGGAGCTTTTGGAGGATTTTTAGTCATTTACTTTTCGATCTTCAGATTGAATCGCGGGAGGCTTTCTGCTAATAGCAATCAGAATGCTATTGAGGCAAATTTAATATTTAAGGCTTTACAAGAAGGGCTCGGTGGAATACGCGATGTGCTCATCGATGGCGCCCAGGAAACCTACTGTAAAGTTTATAGAGATGCAGATTTAAGGATGCGCAAATCCCAAGCAAATATTCTTTTTATTAGTCAGTGGCCTCGCTACATTGTAGAAGGGCTTGGCATGTCCCTAATTGCCCTGATAACTTTTCTTCTGACAAAGCAAGACGGCAGCCTTACTGATGCAATCCCCTTTCTGGGAGCGCTAGCACTCGGCGCACAGAGAATGTTGCCTATCGTACAACAGGCATATGCATCTTGGACCAGTATTTATGGCTCGCATGCGCAATTACGGGAAACTTTACTGTTGCTAGATCAGCGTATGCCGGAACATGCAACAGAGCAAGCTCAGACCCCTTTGCATTTTCAGCGAGGTATATCCTTAGTCGGTGTTGATTTTCAGTACTCCCCGGCTGCTCCTTGGATTTTCAGGGGGCTTAATCTTTTTATTCCCAAAGGGTCTCGCGTTGGGGTAATTGGAGAGACGGGTAGCGGGAAAAGTACGATGTTAGATATCCTAATGGGCCTGCTTGTGCCAAAGGAGGGGATTCTTAAGGTTGACGATATCGTCATAACTGAGGCAAATAGGCGGTGCTGGCAAAGCGCTATTGCTCACGTACCGCAGTTTATTTTTCTTACCGATAGTTCAGCCGCAGAAAACATCGCTTTTGGAATAACTTCTGACGAAATCAATATAGATCGAGTGAAAGAAGCTGCTCACAGGGCACAGATTGCCGAATTGATTGAGAGTTGGCCTGAGGGATATGAGACTAAACTGGGTGAGCGGGGTATTAAATTATCTGGGGGTCAGCGTCAACGGATAGGTATAGCACGCGCGTTGTATAAGCGGGCTGAAATGATTATTTTCGATGAGGCAACCAGTGCCTTAGATTCACAAACTGAGGATGCTGTTATGAACGCAATCCGCAGTCTCGGGAATGAGTTAACACTTGTTATAATTGCACATCGCTTAACTACGCTAAATATATGCGATCAAGTGATAGAGGTTGGTGATCAAGGCTTGCTACGCAAAGGAAGCTACGCTGAAATAGTTGATACAAAGATCTTCAAAGATGCTTCCTCATGAAAGCCGAGTGATTAAGTTCTTATTTCGAGAAAATTTGTATGTGCTTAAAATAACTTCCAATAAGCAGCCCTTACTGGATTAGAAAGTTGGGCTAAGCTGAGGGGAAATGGAGGATTAAGATTTCAGCGTTTTTAGTATCACGCAATAAATCTTCTTAGATTTTTTTGTAAAAATAGACAAATTATTTTAATTTTTCAGTGCTCGTGTGAAGCGGTTTAAAAATTTGTTTTTTCTCGCTTTAAAATAAAGCTGAATTAACATTTAAACTCCTAATACATGCTAATTTCTTTAATGATTCGGATTCTTATTTAGTGCTGATTTTAGATATAGATGTGGTTTCTTGTTTGCTAATTCGCAATATTAGGCTTTTAAAAGTTTCTATAACCCTGTAACTCAGGCTCATACAAATTAAAACCGCGCTCCGATTAATTCGTCATTGAATCTCATAATTAGAATAAAAAATTGATATTAAGAATTAAGTTTATATATGTTGAATATGAGGCTAATCTTTGTTTGTGTACATTTAAAATTTGAGATATGGCTTGCGTAATTACTTTATGCTTGAAAAAATACAAGCTGCAAAACGCATCGGATGCAATAAAATATCGTTTTAACCTCTTTTGCTATGCCATACTAGTAAATCCCTATCCAAAAAATAGATTCTAGATTTAATAATTTTTCCCGCTTGGTTCGGTAGAAATGGAAATAACTTAATGCTCGCCAAATCATCTATTTTAATTACTGGTGGTACTGGTTCCTTTGGTAAGACTTTTGTACCCATGACGTTAGATAAGTACAATCCTGAGCGACTCATCATCTTCTCTCGCGATGAAATGAAGCAGTGGGATATGCAGTTGCAATTCCAAAACGATAAGCGTGTAAGTTTTATCATAGGTGATGTACGTGATAGAGAAAGATTGGCGCGTGCTCTTGATGGTGTTGACTACGTCGTACACGCAGCGGCCACCAAGATCGTGCCGACGGCTGAGTACAATCCGTTTGAATGTGTTAAGACCAATATTATTGGGGCAATGAATCTTATAGACGCTTGCATCGATCGTGGCGTCAAGCGCGTGGTGGCTCTGTCCACTGATAAAGCCTCAAATCCAATCAACCTCTACGGCGCTACCAAGCTTGCTTCCGATAAGCTCTTTGTGGCGGCCAACGCGTATGCGGGCACCCACGACACTCGCTTTTCTGTAGTTCGTTATGGTAATGTAATGGGATCACGAGGTTCTGTAATTCCATTCTTTATGTCACTCGCAAAGACGGGTGTCTTACCTATTACTGATCCCCGCATGACACGTTTCATGATCACATTGGAGCAAGGCGTTGAGCTGGTTTGGCATGCCTTCGAAGATATGCAGGGCGGGGAGATATACGTTAAAAAAATTCCGTCCATGAACATCCAAGACATTGCCCGCGCAGTAGATTCTGGAGCTGAGCACAAGATAATTGGCGTCCGGCCAGGTGAGAAGATACATGAGCAGATGATAGGGCTTGAGGATGCCCCATTTACGTTTGCTTATCCCGGTCACTATAAAATTCTGCCCATGATTCATGACTGGGCATCCGATCCTCTTCGCGTCAAGGATGGCGTGCGCGTTACGCCCGATTTTGTCTACACTTCCAATAATAATCAGGAGTGGATGCAGATCAAGGAATTACAGGAATGGATTGCTGCTAATCGCGGTAAGATCGGAATAGTTTAAGATCTTGAAGCCAAGTATTTTGATAACCGGCGGTGCCGGGTTGTTAGCAGTCAATTGGGCGGCGATGGTAAAAGATCGCTTCGCTGTAACCTTAGGTATGCATAAGCGAAGAATCTCTATGAATGGAGTTGACTCGCGTCTTATAGACTTGAATTCGCCCAGTGCGATTGCTTTTCAGCTGGAGCAAATAAATGCGGTCCTAGTAATAAATACTGCTGCGATCACTAATGTCGATGTCTGTGAATTGGAGCCTCAGATTGCGCGCCATACCAATGTTGATATCGCACATAATGTTGCGCTAGCCTGTAAGGCTCATGGTGTAAAACTAGTACATATCTCTACCGACCATGTTTTCGGTGGCACCCATTCAATGCTGAGCGAAGCAGCTACTATCGACCCCATTAACGTTTATGCACAAACAAAAGCTGATGGAGAAGCGGCTGTGCTAGATGCCTGCCCAAATGCTATTATTGCGCGCACTAATTTTTTCGGCTGGGGCCTGCCATACCGAAAATCGTTCAGTGACACCATCATCGACTCGTTGCGTACAGGATGCCAGATCAGTCTATTCAGCGATGCCTATTTCACACCCATTTTGATGGAGCTACTGATTAATGCAGCACACGAATTGGTCGACGAAGATGCTAGCGGCATCTTCCACATGAGCGGAGATGAGCGTGTTTCGAAATACGATTTCGGCCTGCGAATTGCGCAAACTTTCGGCCTGGATGCTGGGCTGATAAACCCAACTTTGCTGGCAGAACGACGTGATCTGACGCCACGGCCACTAGATCTGAGCCTAGATAATCTTAAGCTTCGTAATGCAGTGGGTTATGCTATCGGTAATGTGAGCAGTCAGTTAGAACGTCTCCGTTCGCAGCACAGCCGCAAGCTAAATCTGGAAATAGTGAATTAGTACAATGAAGAACGTATATCTTTACTTCTATACAGATTCGGTAGCATTCCCGCGCATTGAGAACCAGACGCTTGAGCAGGTTTGGCCCTTTTTACTCAAGGATAGACTGGAAGCCGAGCATGGTGTACGCGTTTACCCCTGCTTTCGCGGATTGGGGGGCGCCACAATAGACGAGATTCGAAGCATTTTTTTACGCGATATTGGTTATTTTCGTGGCCAGGGTAGCGATACAGTATCAATCGTGATTTTCAATACCGGCGTAGTAGATGCTGCGCCACAACCTTTTACATTCTTCCTGCGTAAGATCGCAAAGATTCCGTTGATTGGTCCTAGATTTTGGCGCCAAGTCGAAAAGCCTTTGACACAGAACCGCGCTTTTCTTCAGAAAATTTGGTGGTATCGGCAAACCACGCCCGCGCGCTTTCGACATATCTTTAACCAAATGATCCGTCAGGTTAAACGGCTTCAGATGGAGGCAATCAGTATCGATACGCCCCTGACACCTTTCTCTATGGAATCCCGGAGTCCTGGGCTGCGCGAATCGATAAATTATTACAATGCAATTAAGCATGAGAATTCGGATGTAAACCATATCGCCATGGATTGGGTTCGCGATAGGCACTACCTTGAGGATGGGCACCACTTCAAACACGAGGGTCACTGGATGCTGGCGGACCGGCTACTAGAGGCGGTAAAAGATTTGCTGCGAAAATAACCCTAATTTAATCTTTTAGACCTTTTCAAAGAAAATTAAATGATACAAATAAAATCTTTTTTTAAGAGTTAGCCCGACAATGAAAAAAATTAAAGTAGCGGTGATTGGCGCAGGTTTCATGGCTAATGAGCACATAAAGGCATTTATGGATGTTTCGGAGGTGGCCTTGATCGGCATTCATTCGCGAACTCGCGCGCGTGCTGAAGCGTTGGCGCAGAAGTACGATATTCCGGATGTCTACGATACGATCGACGCCCTATATATCGGCACTCAGGCGGACTTGGTAATTGTCGCAGTGCCTGAGCTCACAGTAAACGCTGTCTGCAAGCAAGTGTTTAAGCACCCATGGCAAGTCTTGATCGAGAAGCCTGCTGGGTACAACCTGCAGGACGCCGAGGAGATTGCCGCCGTTGCCGACAAGGCCGGCCGTAAGGCTTATGTGGCTCTTAACCGTCGTCACTATTCTAGTACGCGCGCTGTCGAAATGGAGCTCGAGTCCGTAGAAGATCTCCGCCTAGTTCAAGTTTTTGATCAGGAAAACCCCCAAGCAGCGCTCGAAGGGGGTCAGCCACTAACGGTGGTCGAAAACTGGATGTATGCAAACTCGATACATATCATCGATTATTTCTGCGTCTTTTGTCGCGGCGAGATCACGGAGGTTTCTCACGTGATCCGGTGGGATCCCAAGGAGCCGCGCTTTGTGCTAACTAAGATCCAGTACTCTTCAGGCGACATAGGCGTCTACCAGGCAATCTGGAACGGCCCTGGGCCGTGGGCTGTTACTGTTACAACTCAGAGTAAACGCTGGGAAATGCGTCCGCTTGAGCAGGCTACTTCGCAGTTGTACAAGTCGAGGAAATCTGAGCCAATTCCCTTACACTCTTGGGATACCCAGTTTAAGGCTGGTCTGCGCCAACAGGCCGAGGAAACTATTAAAGCACTCCGTGGCGAGACAAACAAGCTTCCCACGCTGGTCGATGGCATTGCAACGATGAGGCTCGTTAATCGAATTTATGAAGCGTAAAATATTAATTGCTGGTGCCGGTAAGTTAGGCTCGCGCTATTTGCAGGGACTCGCTAAGTTCGTCGAACCCTTAGATATATATGTATTCGATCCATCCACTGAGTCATTGGGAAATGCGGAGCAACGCTGGAATGAAATCCAGCCAGCCGCTACCCATGAGGTGCGCTATGAGTTATCGTTGACTACTCTTCCTAGCATCATAGATTTGGCGATTATTTCAAGCACGGCCGATGTGCGAGCTAAATTGATTGCCGAAATAGAAAGACAAGCCGATATTGAATATTGGGTGCTGGAAAAGGTGCTTGCCCAGAGTGTCGCTGAAATTGATAGCCTAAGGAATATACTTACCGGGAAGTTAGTTTGGGTAAATACACCTATGTATCTATGGCCTCTATACAGTAGACTGCGCCAACTTTACCGGTCGGGAGCGCCAATTGAGGCGAGCTTCGAAGGATTTAGCGGCCTTACTTGTAATGCGATTCACTACATCGACTTCGTGAGCCGCTTTAATGGTGCGCCGGTGACTCATGTTGATACTTCAGATTTAAATACGGAATGGTATTTTGCTAAGCGTGTTGGTTTTTACGAGATTGATGGTCAAATAACGATCAATTTTGCTGATGGCTCTAAGCTTAAGCTTGCGAGTAACCGCAATAATCCGGGCTATAAAGTGAACATCAGGATTGATGGTGATGATTGGCAAGTATCCGAGGCATCCGGTACTGCAAGCGCTGTTGACGGTCGTCTTATTCAAGGTGAGGTAGCCACTCAGAGCCAACTTACCGCACCGCTAGTGCAAGCAATTTTTTCGGGGGTGCCTTGTGGTTTACCAACGCTGACTGAGTCAGCACAACAGCATTCATTTTTACTTAATGCTTTACTCGAACACTGGAATAGGCATATGCCGAATAAGATCAACCGGCTACCAATCACCTAAAAATCATGCTAAATAAAGTACTAGTTACTGGTGCAGATGGATTCATTGGATCGCATCTAACAGAGGCTTTAGTTCGCCAAGGTTATGACGTTCGTGCCTTCACGCTTTATAACTCCCTTAACTCTTGGGGCTGGCTTGATAATTGCTCCAAGGAGGTAAAAGGCAAGTTCGAGGTTTTCTCAGGCGATATCCGTGATCCGCATGGAGTTAAGGAGGCTATGAAAGGCTGTGATGCTGTGCTACATCTTGCTGCGCTGATCGCCATTCCTTACTCTTATCACTCTCCGGATACCTATGTAGACACCAATATCAAGGGCACGCTAAACGTATTACAGGCAGCGCGTGAGCTCGGCGTAAAGCGGGTGCTTCATACTTCGACTAGCGAAGTTTACGGGACCGCGCGCTTTGTGCCGATTACCGAAGATCATCCTCTGCAGGGACAGTCTCCCTATTCGGCCACAAAGATTGCCGCTGATCAGTTGAGCTATTCCTTTTTCAGCTCCTTCGATTTACCTGTAGTGATCGTGCGGCCGTTTAATACCTATGGCCCACGCCAATCAGCTCGAGCTGTTATTCCCACCATTATTACTCAGCTAGCCAGCGGTAAACACCAGATTCAGTTGGGCGTAGTTTCACCGACTCGCGATTTCAACTTTGTAACCGATACCGTTAATGGCTTTATCGCTGCACTACGCTCAGATGTCGGCTTGGGGGAGACCATCAACCTCGGCAGTAATTTCGAAATCTCTATTGGTGACACTGCCCAGTTGATCGCCGAAGCTATGGGGGTGACTATCGAAATCATTACCGACGAGGCTCGCATTCGTCCGGAAAACTCCGAGGTGCAACGCCTTTGGGCTGACAACAGTAAAGCACGTGAACTATTCGGCTGGCAGCCAGCCTATGCTGGTCGTGACGGATTCAAGCACGGCCTAGCCGAAACAATCGCTTGGTTTAGACAGTCCACCAATCTAAGTGGCTATAAGTCACACATCTACAATATATAAGCCGTTGATAAGCAACCAAGATCTCATCAATCAATCCCTAGCCGCTATGCGTAGGGCTATTGGTGCGCAGCCCGCTGCTCTCCATGAGCCATCTTTTTCCGGCAATGAATGGAAATATCTCAAAGAGTGTTTGGATTCAACTTTTGTATCTTCAGTAGGGCAGTTTGTTAACCGGTTCGAGGCTGATTTGGCCGCCTATACTGGTGCCAGGCACGCAGTTGCTGTCGTAAATGGGACAGCTGCTTTACATATTGCCTTACAGCTAGGCGGCGTTAGCAAAAGTGACGAAGTGCTGGTGCCAGCGCTAACATTTATTGCCACAGCGAATGCCATAAGTTATTGTAATGCAGTGCCGCATTTCGTTGAGAGCGAGGAATCTAGTTTTGGTATCGATCCGGATGCTTTGCGCGCCCACCTAGTCGCGCACACTGAGAAGCGTGATGGACACAGTATTAATAAGTTGACGGGGCGGGTCTTGCGAGCGATCGTGCCCATGCACACCTTTGGCCACCCAAGCCGCATAGATGAATTGCTAGCAATAGCCCATGATTTTAATCTCACCATGATCGAGGATGCCGCTGAGTCGCTGGGTAGTTTTTATCGAGGTAGTCATACCGGTACATTCGGCCGTCTCGGTACACTTAGTTTTAATGGTAATAAAACTATTACGACAGGCGGTGGGGGCGCGATCCTGACTAATGATAGTGCTCTTGCCGCGCGTGCCAAGCACTTGACCACGACAGCCAAGTTGCCACATGCCTGGCAGTATATTCATGATGAAATCGGGTATAACTATCGTTTGCCAAATCTGAATGCAGCCCTAGGCTGCGCGCAGCTAGAGCAAATGCACAAGTTTATTGCCGCTAAGCGCGCCTTGTTCAGGCGTTATGAAACTGCTTTTGCCGATGTGTGTGGTATCCATGTGAAGAAGGAGCCAGCAAACTGTCAAAGTAATTACTGGCTGCAAACCTTGGTCCTAGATAAGGATAGAATGGAGAATTCTGCGGATTTACTTTCCGCACTCAATGGGGCTGGATTTATGAGTCGACCTCCTTGGAAGTTAATGCATCAATTGTCGCCGTATCGTGACTGCCCTCGCATGGATCTTGATATGGCTGAGAGTCTTGCAGCCCGTCTCATTAATATCCCCAGTAGCGTTGTACTTGCTGAGAATGAAGCGGTATGTTGGACATAATTCTAATTGGTGCTGGCGGTCATGCAGCCTCCTGTATTGACGTCATTGAAAGCGATGGCCGTTTCCGCATTGCTGGGCTTGTCGGAACGGACAAGGAGCTCCATCAGCGTCTTTGCGGCTATGAGATTATCGCTACAGATCGAGATCTGCAAGCGCTAGCTAAGGAATATCCCTTTGCCCTAATTGCTGTTGGTCAGATTAAGTCGGCCGAGGGGCGTCGCAGCCTCTACGCTAAGGCGCGTAAAGCCGGTTTTGAATTGCCGTCTATCGTTTCACCGTATGCTTATGTTTCGTCACATGCGAGTATCGGCGAGGGAAGCATCATTATGTATGGCGCCATGCTAAACGCCAATTCTCGTATTGGCGCCAACTGCATCATCAATAGTCATGCTCTAGTCGAGCACGGCGTCCAAGTCGGCGACCATTGCCATATCTCTACTGGTGTCATCCTAAATGGGAATGTGCGCATCGGCACCGGCAGTTTCCTTGGTAGCGGAACCCTGATTCGCGAAGGCGTTTCGATAGGCTCAAACTGCGTTGTCGGCATGAGGTCTGTGGTTCGGCGCAATTTACTGGATGATGCCAACAGCTTATCATTGGATACCCCTCCCAGCGTGCTTATCATTGCTGAAGCAGGTGTAAACCACAATGGCGATTTGGAAACTGCGCGCCGCCTGATCGATGTGGCAGCTGACTCAGGAGCTGATGTTGTCAAATTCCAAACCTTCAATGCCAATCGGGTTGTGACCAAAAGTGCTGCAAAGGCCGACTATCAAGTTGAAACAACTGGTAACACAGAGTCTCAGTATGAAATGCTGCAACGTCTCGAGCTTAGTGATGCTATGCATGATGAGCTAATTGCGCACGCTAAAAAACGTGGCATTGAATTTATGTCAACTGCTTTCGATGAAGAAAGTGTCGATTTTCTGGCAAGTAAAGGTTTAAAACGTGTCAAGGTGCCATCAGGTGAAATCACAAATCTTGCTTATTTGCGCCGCATCGCTGCAGTAGCAGATGAGGTAATCATTTCAACTGGCATGACTACTTTAGCTGAAATTGGCGCCGCTATTAGAGTATTCGAGTTAGCTGGAATTGCACGCAGTTGTATTACCGTATTGCACTGCACAACCGAATACCCAGCTCCTATGGAGAATGTAAATCTGCTTGCTATGCTTGCTATTGCGAGTGAGTTTGGTGTGAAAATTGGTTATTCAGACCATACGCAGGGTATTGAGATTGCCATCGCAGCGGTTGCGCTTGGCGCGTGCATTGTTGAGAAGCATTTCACTCTTGATCAATCTCTACCGGGACCGGACCACAAAGCTAGTCTGGAGCCGAATCAACTTGCAGCTATGGTCAGAGCCATACGTAATATTGGCGAGGCAATGGGCGATGGAATTAAAAGGCCTACTACAAATGAGGTTAAGAATTTGCTAATTGTGAGAAAGTCACTAGTTGCTGCTAGTACCATTAAGGCTGGCGAACTCTTTAGCAATCTGAATATTGTTGCCAAGCGACCAGGAAGCGGCATTTCTCCCATGCGCCTTGATGAGGTCATTGGTAAACCTGCTCCGAGAAATTTTGAACCGGATGAATTGATCGAATTATGACATGCAAAGTTTGCGTTGTTACAGGTTCCCGCGCAGAGTATGGCTTGCTTCGCCCGCTAATGCAGAGGATCAATAAGGATCCCCAATTTCTTCTGCAGCTGGTTGCAACGGGTATGCACCTCTCACCCGAGTTCGGCTCAACTTTCCTGGAAATTGAGGCCGACGGCTTTCGTATCGATCGTAAGGTAGAAATACTGCTGAGCTCTGATACCGGTATCGGTATCGGTAAGTCTGTTGGTCTTGGTGTGATCGGCTTTGTCGATGCGTTTACAGAACTCAAGCCCGATCTGGCGATTGTTCTTGGTGATCGATTCGAAATTCTTGCCGCCACCACGGCAGCCTTATTTTTGCATACCCCAATACTACATTTACATGGCGGTGAAGTTACGGAGGGAGCGCTCGATGATTCTATGCGTCACGCGATTACTAAAATGTCACATGTTCATTGTGTTGCAACAGAGGAATATCGCCAACGCGTGATTCAGCTTGGCGAGCAGCCTGAACGAGTGTATTGCGTTGGCGGACTTGGTGTCGATGCCATTCAGCAAATCCAAGTGATGGACCGCGATGATCTCGAGGTTGCGCTAGACTTCAAATTCAGAAAAAGAAACCTTTTGGTGACCTTCCACCCCACAACTCTATCCGATATCCCGATCGAAAGTCAGATGAGTGAGCTGCTGACCGCTCTTGAAGAGTTGAATGATACCGGCCTTATCTTTACGCTACCTAACGCCGATGCCGGCGGGCGGAGAGTGATTGCCAAATTACAGAGTTTCGTAGCCACGCACCCGAACGCACGAGCATATCCATCGTTAGGTCAACTGCGCTATTTATCCTGTATGGCACATTGTGATGGTGTTATCGGAAACTCATCAAGTGGACTATTAGAGGCGCCAACACTAAAAAAAGGCTCTATTAATATTGGTGAACGACAGCATGGTCGCCTGCAGGCAAGTAGTGTAATAAATTGCAGGGTAGAGCGCAGCGAGATAAAAATAGCAATACAAAAACTTTACTCTCCGGCATTTCATGCAAACCTTGCGGATGTTAAAAATCCCTATGGCGATGGTGGCGCCAGTTCGCGCATTGTGGATATTATTAAGGGGTTAGATTTTGATGGCATTTTACAAAAACCTTTTTATAATCTACCTTCGGCAATTAATTGTGAATTCGGAGTGAGCCAGTGAGTATTTCTGAAAAAATCTGGCGCACGGCAGTATTACCCCCGACCTCTACTATCAAACAAGTAATTGCTACACTCAATAATACAGGGCTGCAAATCGTTTTAGTGCTTGATGAGAGTGATACCCTACTCGGTACTGTTACCGACGGCGATATACGCCGCGGGCTACTGCGCGGTCTTACACTTGACGAACTCATAGAGCGAGTCATGAGTAGTAACTCACTAGTGGTGCCTCCGGAAATGAGTCGAGATGTGGTGTTGCAGTTGATGCATGCCAATCGTTTCCGCCAATTGCCGGTAGTCGATGCAAATTATAAAGTCGTTGGTTTACACCTTTGGGATGAGATTGCTACGCCCCCTGAGCGACCCAATCTTATTATCATCATGGCCGGCGGACTGGGCACACGCTTACGTCCGCATACCGAAAACTGTCCCAAGCCCATGCTGCCTGTTGCTGGCAAGCCCATGCTCGAGCATATCATCGAGAGAGCTAAAGCGGAGGGATTTGTTCGCTTTGTCATTTCCATCCAGTATTTAGGGCATGTTATCAAAGACTATTTCGGTCATGGCGAGCGCCTAGGCGTGAGCATCGAATATCTTAATGAGTCAGAGCCTCTTGGTACAGCAGGTGCACTCAGCTTGCTGAGTCCCCGACCCGACCTACCTTTTGTGGTGTCGAACGGAGATGTGCTGTCAGATATTAAATACGGAAAACTGTTAGATTTTCATTCTCGTCATGACGCAGTGGCAACAATGGCTGTGCGCCTGCATGAATGGCAGCATCCCTTCGGCGTGGTGCAGACCCAGGGGGTAAATATTGTCGGGTTTGAGGAAAAGCCTATAGCCCGCACCCATATCAACGCTGGTATCTACGCCTTAAGCCCCGAGGCACTCGATGTCCTGAGTACGAATAACTATTGTGATATGCCCACGTTATTTGAACAGTTTCAAGCTCAAGGAAAGCGCGCCGTCGCCTATCCAATGCACGAGCCATGGCTCGATGTTGGGCGTCCGGACGATCTAAAACAAGCAAACGCCGAAAATGGCAGAAATGACTGAAAAACAAAATGGAAAAAATTAAATATCCCGGCCCTATTGAATTGGAATCTTTCGCCAAAGAGGTGCAAAATCCGCCAGTCAAATATGGACTTCCAGCTGACGTAATATATTGTAAAAAATGCATTATCTCTAATCAACGTCCCAATTCCGCGGTCGAGTACAAGCACACCAAAGAATCAAAGAAGGCAACTATCCAATTTGATGATGAGGGCACTTGCGATGCTTGTCGTTTTGCAGAGCGCAAACATAATACAATCGATTGGGCCGAGCGAGAAAAAATTCTCTTAGAGCTTTGCGATAAGCATCGCAAACACGACGGGTCCTACGACTGTATCGTCCCTGGTTCTGGTGGTAAGGACAGCTTCTACGCATCTCACATTCTCAAGACTAAATATGGAATGCATCCGTTGACCGTCACCTGGGCGCCACATATTTATACAAAATGGGGCTGGGAAAACTTTCAAGCCTGGATACATTCGGGTCAAGATAATTATCTGATGACGCCGAACGGTCGTGTGCATCGATTGCTAACCCGTCTATCCACTGAGCTGCTATTCCACCCCTTTCAGGCTTTTATGTTCGGCCAAAAGGCGCTCGCACCTAAGATGTCGCTTCTATTTAATATCCCCTTAGTATTTTATGGAGAAAACGAAGCTGAGTATGGAAATCCGATCGGTGACGCTGATTCGGCGAAGCGTGACTGGTCTTATTTCACTGCGGAAGACCGGTCGCAGATCTATCTTGGTGGCGTTAGTGTCTCTGATCTCAAGTCACATTTCGGCGTCGATCATAATGATCTTCTGCCCTATCTGCCTGCCGATCCGAATCGTATTGCTGAGAATAATGTCGAAGTGCATTACCTCGGGTATTACCTGAAATGGCATCCTCAGTCCTGCTACTATTATGCTGTCGAACACGGCGGGTTCCAAGCTTCGCCGGAGAGGACGCCGGGGACCTACTCCAAGTACAACAGTATCGACGATCGTATCGACGACCTGCATTACTATACGACTGGCATTAAGTTTGGTATCGGTCGCGCCAGTTACGATGCCGCCCAGGAAATTCGCTCCAGCGATATTAGTCGAAACGAAGGAGTAGCCCTAGTCAAGCGCTTTGATCATGAGTATCCGGAGCGTTTTGCCAACGAGCTATTTGCCTATCTGAGCCTATCAGAGAAGGAGTTCCCAAAGGCAAGTAAGATGTTTGAGCAGCCAATGATGGATCGCGAGTACTTTGACTTATTGACTGATCAGTTCCGCTCTCCCCATTTATGGTACAAGGACAACGGAGAATGGAGATTGCGTCACCCAATTTGGAAAGAGGGTGAGTAGGTGCAGCAAAACTTTCGTCTTATTGCTCGCCTCGATATTAAAGGTCCGAACCTAATTAAAGGTATTCACCTTGAGGGGCTGCGCGTTATTGGCTCTCCGGCTGAGCACGCCTTGCGCTACTACGAGCAGGGTGTGGATGAGTTGCTGTACATGGACTGCGTTGCTAGCCTCTATGGCCGCAATCACTTGGCCGAGATCGTGCGTTCGGCAGCTGAAAATATCTTCGTTCCAATGACTGTAGGTGGAGGTATACGCTCAATAAATGATGCCATACAAATTCTCCGCGCCGGCGCCGATAAGGTTGCAGTCAACACGGCAGCCGTGGCCAATCCGCAGCTAATTACCGACATCGCTCGCCGCTTCGGCAGTCAGTGCATGGTTCTTTCGATCGAGGCTAAACAAATTACGCCTCAACGCTGGGAGGTCTATACTGACAATGGTCGCGAGCGCACTGGCCTGGATGTCGTAGAGTGGGCTAAGCGCGGGGTTTTAATGGGAGCAGGAGAAATACTTTTAACTTCAGTCGATCATGAGGGCACGCGCAAAGGATTCAACATTGATCTGCTACGTGCTGTTACTGCTGAAGTTTCTGTACCGGTAATCGCCAGCGGCGGTATGGGTCATGCTGAGGATTGCGTAGCAGCAGCCCGTGATGGCGGTGCCGACGCGGTAGCTATGGCTGATATCCTGCATTACAAGCGCGCAACTGTTGGTGATATTAGGGCTCATGCCAAAGCGGCACTTCTCGGAGTAAGAGATTATGAGCAAGCCTAGAATCACCGTCATTGATTATGGCCTTGGCAACTTGTTAAGTGTGCAGCGAGGCCTTGAGCATTGCGGCGCCGAAGTGCTCCTGACTTCCGATCCTGAGGCCGTTGTATCTGCTGAACGAGCAGTATTGCCAGGCGTAGGGGCATTTGCCAGCGCTATGCAGTCATTAACAGCATACGGCTTGGTGCCGGCTTTGCAAGCCCTTGCAAGCAAGGGCACCCCGCTGCTGGGTATTTGCCTTGGTATGCAACTGTTGCTTGACGAGAGCGAAGAGTTCGGTCACACGAGGGGGTTAGGGCTTATCCCTGGACGTGTCATTCCAGTACCCACCAAGACGGCGCATGGCGAGACACAGAAGATTCCACATATTGGTTGGAACGGATTGGTGCCGGCTGAATCGAGAAGAGACTGGACGGATACCTTGCTCCAGTCGAATCGCCAGGGCGAGGCCGCCTATTTCGTGCACTCATTCATGGCCGTGCCGACTGACCCGCAGCATCGCTTAGCCGACTGCTTTTATGGTGGGCAGCGCATACCGGCCCTAGTTAACCGAGATCGTATTACCGGTTGCCAGTTTCATCCCGAGAAAAGCGGTGAAGTGGGATTAAAAATCTTAAGAGCATTCTGTGCAGATTGAACGCCTCCTTATTGTAGGTCACGGCAGCATAGGCCAACGTCATCTGGGCATCGCGCGTACTTTATTGCCAAATACTGACATTCGTGTACTGCGCCATCAGCCATGTCAATCTACACCAGAGTATGCAAATGGTTGCATGAGCAGTCTGAGTGAAGCATTAGCATTTGCACCTCAGATAGCTGTTATCGCCAGTCCATCCAGCCTACATATCCAGACTGCTCAGCCACTGGCAGAGGTTGGTGCACATTTGCTTGTAGAAAAGCCGCTATCTTCTTCGCTGGACGGAGTGGATGAGTTGCTTTCTACTTGCGCTGCGAGCAAACTAGTCCTTATGCCGGCATACAATTTGCGTTTTCTTCCATCCCTCCAAGAGTACCGTAGACTCATTCAAGCAGGGATTATCGGTAAAGTTTTATCTGTACGTTGCGAAATCGGTCAATATTTGCCATCGTGGCGTCCTGGCTCCGATTATCGTCAGGGCGTCTCAGCTTCACGCGCACTTGGTGGAGGCGCTATGCTTGAACTTAGTCATGAGATCGATTATTTGCGGTGGATATTTGGAGAAATCACCTGGGTTCATGCAATTTTGAGCAAGCAGAGCGACCTTGAAATAGATGTCGAAGACACTGCATATTTGCTTTTAGGCTTTAACCATAATAGCGACGGTAATATGATGATCGCTAATTTAAGTATGGATTTTATTCGTCAGGATACAACGCGCCAATGTATTGCCATCGGCGACAAAGGTAGCTTGCGCTGGAATTGTCTTACTGGAAAAGTTGAGTTATTTCCATTCGGCGGAAAAGATTGGAAGCAGTTATTCGCTGTCATGCCACAGCCAGAAGAAAGCTATAAGTTAGAATGGAAGCATTTCTTAGGCTGCGTTCTTGAGGGCAGCATACCTTTAATTAATGGCCGAGATGGCCTTGCTGTTTTGAATGTAATTGAGGCTGCTCGCAAGTCAGCTGGAGCGAATTACGGAACTCCAGTAGAAAGCGTTTATTAAACATGAAAGCAGTTGCTTTTATTTTCGCTCGTGGTGGCTCCAAGGGCCTACCAAACAAGAACATACTTCCAATTTGTGGCAAACCAATGATAGCTTGGTCCATTGAGCAAGCAAAGGCAGTCAAGCGTATCGGTCGAGTAATTGTGTCAACTGACTCAGAGGAGATTGCTGCGGTAGCACGCCAATATGGAGCTGAGACACCATTTATACGCCCATCTAATTTAGCAAAAGACGACAGTCCAGAGTGGTTCGCATGGCAGCATGCGCTAAAGCATTTTCAGGATATGGGCGAGTTGCCAGAAGTTATGGTTTCTGTACCTGTCACCTCTCCTCTGCGCAACCCTGAGGATATTGAGCAATGTCTCGACGAGTACGCTCGTGGTGGTGCGGATATTGTGGTGACGGTTAGTGCCGCGCACCGAAGTCCCTACTTCAATATGGTTAAGTGGAATGACGATGGTTCCGTAGAGCTTGTCATTTCTCCTACAGGAAGCGTATCACGTCGCCAAGATGCGCCAACTGTATTTGATATGGCTACAGTTGCATATGTTGCTAACCCTGAATTCGTGCTGGCCAAAAACGCCTTGTTCGAAGGGCGCGTGCGCGCAGTTGAAGTGCCGCCTGAACGAGCAATAGACATTGATACCTTGCTGGATTTCCGGATTGCCGAATGCCTAATGAAAGGACGTGACCATGACAACACTTAATTCACTCATGAATCTTAGTGGACGGCGCGCACTCATCACAGGTGCCTGCGGCGGCTTAGGCCGAGTAATGGCGCAGACGCTTGCCGAACTCGGCGCCGAACTCGTACTACTGGACCTAGCTGATACCCCCCTGGCCGAGCTGGCCGCAGAAATCAAAGCTGACTGGGGCGTCGATGTTGTTGTTCGCCATTGCGACCTAGAGTCGCAAGCCGAGCGCGTTACTTTAATTGCCGGGCTTCAACAGGAAGGTAGATTAGATATTCTGATTAACAATGCTGCCTTTGTTGGGACTTCTGACTTGCAAGGTTGGGCCACACCTTTTGAACAGCAGTCTATCGAGACTTGGCGTCGGGCACTTGAGGTTAATCTCACCGCAGTTTTTCATCTATGCCAGGGCCTTGCGCCTATAATTCAGCTCAGCGGTCATGGCAGCATAATAAACATTGGCTCAATATACGGTGAGTATGGACCAGATTGGCGACTGTACGAAGGTACTTCAATGAGCAATCCAGCTGCCTATAGTGCAACCAAGGCGGGGATACTACAACTTACGCGATGGTTGTCAACTACTATGGCTCCGATGGTGCGTGTTAATTCTATTTCGCCAGGTGGAATAATCCGCGGTCAAGCACAGGTATTTGTGGAGCGGTACGAGGCGCGCACACCGTTGGAGCGGATGGCTACGGAAGATGATTTCCGTGGGGTGGTTGCTTTTTTAGCCACCGACATGTCTAAATATATGACTGGACAGAATATTTTAATTGACGGTGGCTGGGGAGTTTGGTGATGAGATTACTATTACCCTTAGGTAATTCAAGAAACATGATAGCAACGATTGCAATCGGTGAGACTTATTACAATGCGTGGGAGAAATGTGCCCTTCCAGGTTGGCTTGAGTATTGTAGAAGTAACGGCTTAGGTCTTGTGGTGTTTGATCGAGATTTAATTTCTACAAATGAAAAGAAATGGAAGAAGGCAACTTGGCAAAAGATGTTAATTGGCGAAACATTAATTCAAGCCGGCATATATGCAAACAGCATTTGCTATTTAGATAGCGATATTCTTATTAACCCGACTGCTCCGAATATATTTGACAATTACGATCAGACTTCGATCGGACTTACATCAATTCGGAAAAATCTCCCATTTCCACTTGACGATGTTTTACGTCGGTTAGCTTTTTTGCGGCACACCTGTTATGACAACGATTACCCATTAGATTCAGCATTATTCATGACACTTGAGCAGCTTTACAATTATCATGGCCTTGAGGTTCAGCAGGATGAAGCTTGTATGGGGCTAATTCTGTTTAACATTGAGAACCATACCTCGCTTATGCGCGAGTGGTTCGATAAATATGACCGGAATGTACAGTCGGTCACAAATGGCGGCGACCAAACACATTTAAACTATGAAATCCAAAGATGGGGCAAAGTTTCTTGGTTAGACTATCGCTTCCAAGCAATTTGGCCCTACGAAATGGCATGGAAATACCCTTTTCTGTATGACTTTGGCCGTAATGACAATGCTTTAATATCTAAATGTATTGAGGCGTCAATTTATCAAAACTATTTCCTGCATTTTGCAGGCTCGTGGCATGAGAGCAATATGTGGAAACTAGGTGGCTTTCTAGGTTCAGATATCGAGAAGTCTAGATTTGCTGAATATCATAGCTATCGTCAGAGTCAGCTTAGCGGTGTGCCGGTCGGAATGATTAAGCCGAATTAATAAAAAACCAACAAATAAGCCAATAAACATCGATTGCGACTAAAAAATGAACTTAACTTCCTTAGATCCACGATTTCTCCATTTTGCCAAGTATGTCCGAAGGTATGAGCTTGCACGTTTTATGGTGCAATACGAGTTGTTTAAGCGTACCAAAGATATAAAAGGATCGATCGTCGAATGCGGCGTCTACCAGGGCTCTGGTGTAATGGCTTGGGCTAAGATATCCGAAACGCTTGAGCCATACAATTTTTTACGCAAGGTCTATGGATTCGATACGTTTGAGGGCTTCCCATCTGTAGCAGAAGAAGATAAGAGCAGTTCCAATGCCTCTATCACAAAGGTTGGCTACCTCAAGCCGGAATACGATGTGTATACCGAGTTGCTGGACTGCATCAGCGCCCTTAACGAGACTCGATTGCTCAAGCATCAAGAGAAGGTTATTCTAGTTAAGGGAGATGCCATGAAGACTATTCCTGTCTTTCTGAGGGAAAATCAACATGTCTTGGTATCCTTGCTTTATCTTGATTTCGACTTGTACGAACCAACCTTACTCGCATTGAAGGAGTTCTTGCCGCGTATGCCTAAGGGCGCAATTATTGCCTTTGACGAACTAAACGATCATAAGTGGCCAGGTGAAACTCGTGCCTTGCTCGAGGCATTCAACTTGAATCATTACAAATTGGAGTCACTGGAGTTTGAGCCGCACATTAGCTGGATCACCATAGAGTAAGCCCTGGACGGATGCAAGATGAATTACCGTAGATATTATTGGAGGTGCCACTTACTTAATGTGTTGGGTTTTGAGACGTCGCAGCTGGCCCAGGCAAAGATTCATCCTTCATGCACTGTAGCTGCAACGACTTATATCAATGCGAAAAATGGAGCCATTGCGATTGGAGAGAAAAGTACTTTACATCCTTATGCTATGCTAATTGCGAACGGCGGGGATATTTCAGCTGGATCAGGCCTTAGCGTGAATCCTTACTCGGTTCTTTATAGCGGAAAAGCTGGATTAGTTATAGGAGAAAATGTTCGCATAGCTGCTCACACGGTCATCATCCCAGAAAATCATAATTTTGATCGATTGGACACGCCCATTCGCTTTCAGGAAAGAAGCTCGAAAGGTGTAACTATCGGTTCAGATGTTTGGATTGGGGCAGGCGTAAAAATTCTTGACGGCGCCATAGTCGGCGATGGTTGTGTAATTGGAGCTAACTCAGTTGTACTTGGCACAATCCCTCCTTTTAGTATCGCCGTCGGTGTTCCTGCTAGAGTGGTAAGGTCAAGAAAAGTTGCGGATCGTTAGCGCGAGATGGATTACAAATTTAATTGAGATATATTATGTCTTGGATTGATGAATGCTGTTGAGATTGTGGCGGCAGAGGAAATATGCATATTTAAGACGTATTATGCGCGGCAATGCAAGATGTCGGCGAAGTGTTGGATTTGAAACAATGCGCAATCTGAAAAGCGGACTAATAGATGTTAATGTCGCCTCTTTATCTCCAATGGAGAGTTGGTTTTTTGGTACCTTTTCAAAGGATGCTGAAATAGCAATCCGTCAATTTGTTTTCGATCGATACGGTGGAAGTCGACTGACTTACGCCTTATTTGAATATTTTGGTTGTAAAATTCCTGTCAAGATGGCTATGCCTAAAACTTGGCGGAACTATTTTAAATTCAATGAATTACCGGTAAACAATTTTTTTTCTGCTATTGCATGGCAAGTAGAGATAGGTTTACGTTATCTAAACGGAATTCTGGAAATTGGAAGACTTTGTTTAAAGCAAATAAAAGGCTGCAAAAGTGGAGCCAACCTTGGACAGTATGTATATTTGTCTGGACTTTCCCCTTCCAATTTGCCACCACATTTTGCTAGTGAACATAATTACGACATTTGTAATTGGTATGCTCAATGGAACGATAAGATTTCAGGAATTTCGTCTATTGTGCATGATGTAAAAGGAGAAACTCCCCGTGAAATTTATAGTTTTAAAGTGTGTTTTGCTCCACCTCCTTACGAATTTCCAATGGATTGGAATAGAAGGCTGATCTTTCTACTTTGGAGTGTTGCGGCAATAATTTGGGCTGGTCTTAACATTCTTGTTGGCCGATGGCATTGTGCTTTAGTACTCGGAGAAGCAGCAAAGGCAAATGCTTTTAGACAGATTAAATCGGACAGAATTGCATCTCAATATTTATTTCACGCATCACGCACCATTTATAGGCCATTGTGGACATATGAGGCTGAGAAAATGGGCGCTCAAGTTGCACTCTATTTCTATTCGACTATCGCACAGCCGACTCTTCAAAGCGGTCCTGTGTCACAAAAATTTGAATGGGGCCCTAATACGTGGCCTAAATTCATAGTGTGGGATGACTACCAAGAAGTTCGAGTCCGCCGGGACTTAGGATACTCTATGACCATACAAAAAGCCGGCCCTATTTTTTTCTCTGATCTTGGAGATTCTTTAGGAAATTTACCAAATAATTCCATAGCGGTATTTGATATTCAGCCGCATCGCCTTTCATCGCATTTGGGATTTTCGACTCTAGCTGACTGTTTGGCCGAACACCCCGATTTCTATCATCGTTTTTTGCGTGAGGTGATTGAAGTCTTGCTGGATTGCGGAGCAAATGTTGCATTAAAAGCCAAACGAGACATCGATTCACGCGGAGATAGACGCTATGGACAATTATTAAAAGAATTTGAACATAGAGCGGGAGTTAGATTTATCAATCCCGCTGTATCTGCAATGAGATTATCGATGAGTTGCGTTGCCTCCATTTCGGCGCCATTCACATCAGCAGCGCTCTACGCAAAAAAGGTAGAAATACCAAGTGTATATTATGATCCAGTTCGATGGATGCAACGAAACGACGAAGCAGCACATGGCGTACCAGTATTATTTGGAAAAAACGAATTACGAATATGGGTCAATGAGATATTGAACGGGAAGCTTAAAAATTCTGAGATTTTAAACCCTACTTTTTAAGGCGAATATGGGATTTCCATTGTTGGCGTACGAACTTCTGAAAATACAAAAAGAATCAATCAAAGGTTCGTCAAATAGTATAAATAAAAAGTGCTTGATGTTCGGTAGGGCAAAAATGACACTAACAGACCAGCAAATTAAAAAGGTGATTGCCAGAGACAATATTTCGCCTGATTTATTAAAAGGTTGGGCGGACAACTTTTTAAATACTTACGGTTTTGACTGGGTTAGAAGTTTAGATTACTCGAGCTTTGAGGGGGCAGAATTTACTTGGAATCTTAATAAACCTTTAGTTAACCCTTGTGGTGCTATTACAGAAATAATCGGCAATATTGACTTGATTTTAGATTACGGCACCACGGAACACGTCTTTAACCCCAGTTTGAGTATATGGAATGCAAGCGTATTGCTAAGAAAGGGTGGTTACTTCAACTCAATATTGCCCGTGCTTGGTTTTTGCGACCATGGTTTTTATCAGTTTTCACCATCCTTTTTTTATTCAGTCGACCGGCCGGAGCTTAAGTTGGAGGCACTTTATTTTTCTATTCATGATCGACATGCCGACTCCCTAATATTCTGGGATGGACTTTCTTCGGAATTTCGAGAACATGTTCATGGTGCATTCGATGGAAGTTTTGCTGCAAATTGCCTTCAGTTTCTAAATAAGCCTATTGTTGCTTGGGCGCTTTACAAAAAAGAAAATGATGTCACGCATGATGATTTTGTATACGACACCCAACAGTCTATCTATAGCGCCCAATGGGAAGGTGCATTAAAGAAAGATTTATCCGATGCCGATAAGTTGGAAATTTACTTGCTTAGTGGCGACGAGCGCGCACGAAAGTTAGGCGATTACGTTAGATCTATTGCTTTACCACAAATATAATCCTAGAGATTATTAGGGCAGTGGATTATATTGGCACGGCAAATTTTTATTACTTTATTGCGAGTTACTTAAAGGTTTGACAGCAATGAAACTTACAAATAAGTTTATTTTAATTTATTCATTCCAAGTGGCACATATAATTAGTAGATTATAGGTTGGATTAACTACTTAAATCTTTATTGAAATTTATAATTTAATGGAGTATAAAAATTTCTAAGCATGTTTATTTAAAAGTGATTGATAGATGAAGGTTTTGGTTACTGGAGCAGCTGGTTTCATAGGCTCTGCTTTGACTTTGCGTTTGCTAGAGCGAGGCGACACGGTTATAGGAATAGATAACCATAACCACTACTACGACCCGAATCTTAAAGAAGCTCGATTGGTGCGATATTTGAATCATACGAATTATATCCACCAGCGTATAGATCTTGCTGATAGAAGTGCAATCCAGGAAAGTTTTACCAATCACAAACCACAGCGTGTGGTGAGTCTTGCAGCTCAGGCTGGCGTTAGATACTCTATCGATAATCCACTTGCATATATAGAGAGCAATATTCTGGGATTTGCACACGTTCTTGAGGGGTGTCGCTCATGTAACGTTGAGCACCTTGTATATGCATCTAGCTCAAGCGTATATGGCGCAAATACTACTTTGCCTTTCTCAACTCAACAAAACGTCGATCATCCACTTTCAATATATGCAGCAACTAAGAAGTCCAACGAATTAATGGCGCATACTTATAGTCACCTTTACGGTTTGCCGACGACTGGACTTCGTTTTTTTACTGTTTATGGACCATGGGGACGGCCAGATATGGCGCTGTTTAAATTTACAAAGGCCATCCTAGCAGGAGAGAAAATTTCAGTATTTAATTATGGTGAACATAGGCGAGATTTTACTTATATTGACGATGTGGTTGAGGGCTTGATTCGAGTCCTCGATCAGCCTGCTACACCTAGCCTAAAATGGGATGGCGCCAATCCTGACCCAGGTAACAGTTCGGCACCTTGGCGAATCTACAATATTGGCAATAGCACATCAATAAAGCTGACTAATTATATTGCTGAGCTAGAAAAATCTTTAGGAAGAAAAGCCATGATGGAAATGTTGCCCCCCCAACCTGGTGATATGCCGAATACATTTGCTGATGTGAATGATTTTGTGAAGCAATTTGACTATAAGCCAGTTACTGCTGTTTCAGTCGGTATTGCGAATTTTGTTAATTGGTATCAGCAATACTATAATCATTTTGAAGAAAAAATTCGAAATTAATTTTGTGCAATTTATAACTCTTATCAAATTATGATGATTACTCCATCATTGGGGGTATTATTTTATTTATATAACAATTGCTAAAGCTGAAAGTGCCTGTATCTAAATGCTTAAGTAGTTCATTATTTTATTTTTGCGATGAATTCTAATTTGTATTGAGTATTAATTTTTCTTAAGTGGGTTTGTTGCTAATGTTTAAAATTTTTTTAAAAGGACTTATTAAAAAGGCGGCTATTGCATTGGCGTCTATACCTATTGGAAAGTACCTCTATCAGCAATTGCTCGAGGCTGGTATGGATATCAACATTACAGTAAGACACTCTTTAACTGATATGGTCTTTACTTCACCAAACGCTTTGACCCGTTATCGCTCGAAGAGTTTTTCAATTAAGGAGCCTGATACCTTGACATGGCTAGAAGGTATTCCTGAAAATGCGATATTGTGGGATGTTGGTGCAAATATTGGACTGTATTCTGTATATGCTGCAAAGAGAAATAAAGCACGGGTATTCGCATTCGAACCCTCAGTCTTTAATCTTGAGCTTTTGGCTCGCAATATTTTCATTAATGACCTCCAAGAGTGCGTCACCATAGTGCCAATAGCTCTCAGCGACACACTTGGCCCTAGCCTTTTTAAGATGAGTTCAACTGCGTGGGGTGGTGCGCTATCTTCATTCGGCGAGGAGTTCGATCAGCATGGCGGTAAGTTGAATTCCATCTTCGAATACCGGACCATGGGTATGACCATGGATGAAGCAGTTCGGCTTATCAATATACCAGTGCCACGCTTCATCAAAATAGACGTTGATGGCATTGAACATTTTATTTTACGTGGCGGCTTTGAAACATTGAAGGGTGTCGAAAGTGTAATGATTGAAATCGATGACAGCTTTTCCGAGCAGGCAGAAGAAACTGCAAGACATCTTAGAATTGCAGGGCTAAAGCTATTACGAAAATGCGGAGGCGATGGCGGCAGTCAGTATAACCAATGGTGGGTTCGCGGGAGCGTCTGAGGAGTGTCCTTCTACCCCATACTTTCTGCTCCCGGCTGTGCTGGTCAAACTACCCTATATAACTTTCCTCCGAACAATTGGGAAAATAGGCGAATGAAAACCAAGCTAGTGAATTTGACTTGGGCGCAGCATGGTTTGTGGCGCTCAGTTATCCTAGATGAGCTGGTTTATGGTGAAATTCGAGCGTACACGCACTCTGATATTTCTGCTCATGTCCCAGAAAATATCCTACCGCTGCTATCACTGTCCTCAATGCCGTTTCCTGAGTTAAGCGAAACCCTGCCTGCAAGTGTCCAGTCCACAAATACTCCAAACTGGCGTGCCACGCTCAGTCTAGTATCGCCGTTTACTTCAACTTCTTACCAAGGTGAACTCGATCCCTTTCCAGCGCCTGGCTCTTTGCTGACATTCGCCCCCTTTATCCAATTCGGATCAGAGATCGAGAATTACATGTTGCTACTAAATCTTGAAAAGAATCCACAAACAAGGATATCCACGGTCGAGATTTACAACAGCGCGAAGACGGACTTGGTTTTAGGAAGTTTCGAGGTTATTAGTAATAGTATTTCATCTGTGAGATTGGACGGCTTAGGCCTAGGCCCCGAGGACCTGCCGGTAGTCATCTGCAAGGGTATGTCGGGCATCCCCCTGTTTTTTTCAAAGACTACCAATGGCGCCCATCTTAGCCTAGAGCATACTCATCCTCCCGCTTCATATGTCATTCACGGCAACCGCTGGGAAGCGCAGAGGATACTAAAAAACCACTGGTTTACGAAACTGGGTCAACCATGAAAAGGTATATTGAGAAATTACGTCGCGCCAGTTGGAGTTACAAGCAGCCGCTAACTCATCCGCCGCGTGTTCTAGGTGCGCCGGTAAGTGACCTTTTTCTCTGGAGAAATTCTGACGCATGGAAGACCTTTTTTGAGTTGACCGATTTATCGGCTCTGTTCGCAGGACCCGATAACCCCGGGCGCACTGTGACCTTGATATTTTTTGATGCGGCAGGTCGCAGCTTTAAGGAAAAAATTGTTGAAATCCAGCCCGTATGTCGGCAGACCCTTTCTTTATCTGAAATAATCGGCAGTGCGCATGGCTCGGTTGGAACATTCTCTATCTTTCACGCCCATACTCCAAAAGTTCTAAGGGCGCTAGGCTCTAATCTTGCCGAGCGCGGTTACGTTAGTTATCGCTTCCGTGGAGCTCGGCTTCGCGCATACGTACACGGCAATCTGGATGCAATTGCTCGTTTGCCCGATAAAAGCCTGCAATTACTGGGCGGGCAAAGCATTATGCGTCGCGAATACAATCTTCAGCATGCCTTAGCGCCATTGAGCAATTATGAGCTATTTATCGTTAACCCTACACCGAAGAGGCAAAGAATAGTATGTCAAACCCTATCTATAAATGACAAAAAAATAGACGCCCAAGTTGCTGATCTTTTGCCGCGCGGTACTCATCTTTTCAATGTGGTGCCTGCTCAGGCAAATCAAAGAGTTGTTATTAGCAGTCATCTTATAATGGCTAGACCCTTAGTATTCCAAATTCAGGATCAAAGAATGGATGTTTTTCATGGATAAGAAAGTACTGGAGATCGGCTACGGCTCTGTCCAGAAGGTAAAAATTGGCGATCGTTTACCCCTGGTCTTTATTGGTGGCCCATGCGCGATAGAGAGTCAAGAGCATGCCTTCATGATGGCCGATGAGATCGGCAAGATATGTCGCCGAGTCGGCATTTCGTGGATTTATAAATCCTGTTTCGACAAAGATTGCCGATCTTCGCCAGATAGTTTCCACGGCATCGGAATGCACGAAGGATTGCGAGTACTTTCTGATATTCGTAATGAGTTTGGTATTCCTGTGGTATCAGACTTCTCTGACCCAGCTTGGGGCGCTCCCACCGGAGAGGTTTGTGACATGGTTCAGGTTCCAGCCTATCTTTGCCGCCAGACCTCTATGCTGCGTGCTGCAGCCCAGACCGGCCGCCCGATTCATCTGAAAAAGGGGCAATTCATGAGCCCTTGGAACATGAAAAACTCGGTGCGCAAGATTGAGGCTGCTGGCAATCATCAAGTGCTTTTGGCCGACCGAGGCACTTTTTTCGGCTACAACATGCTGGTCAATGACATGACCTCTTTTCCCATTATGGCCGCTACCGGTTACCCAGTCTGTTTTGATGCAACCCACTCGATCCAGCTACCCACATCGATGGGTAATATCTCTGGAGGTCAACGCGAATTCATTCCTCATCTGGTGCGCGCGGCAGTAGCTTGCGGAGTCAATGCGCTATTTATGGAAACACATAACGATCCTGAAAACGCATTGTCTGATGCAAACACTGTCCTTGATATTAAGTATCTAGAAAATATTTTGGGTCAGGCTAAGCGTGTACATGAAGTTCGCCTAGAGTTATTTGATAAATATGGAGAAGATAATGTCCACCCCGAAAAGTAGCCTGCTCGTCAGTGATGTCATGATGTCACTGGATCTTGTGCCGGTAATTGGTGAGACAGTTATTTTTAAGGAAGCGCTGGAGGAGATGGGCCGTAAGCGCCTGGGCATTGCTTGTATTGTTAATCCAGAAAATAGCCTGCTAGGTATTCTGACTGACGGCGATGTGCGCCGCATGCTTTTGCGCGTACAAAAACCTTTCTCTGCCTTTTTTGTTGATGATGCGCTCGATCATTCGATCCGCTCGCCGCTGACCATTGCGCCAGGCGATACACTTGCGCATGCTGTGCGCATTATGGATGATAGGCATGTCTGGGATCTACCAGTAGTAAACTCCACTGGCACCCTTGTTGGTTTGTTGCATTTGCACCCAGCAGTAGAGGCTTTGCTTAAGATTCAGGCCTGATCCGGAGGGTGATCGTATGAAAATAGCTGCGGTCATTCCAGCACGTCTACGATCTACGCGCTTTCCGAACAAAATCTTGTTACCCATCCACGGCTTGCCGATGATAGAGCACGTGCGGCGACGCGCGCTGATGTGTCCGACATTGTCAGAAGTCGTTGTTG